>ENA-OQAZ01000350-OQAZ01000350.1-human-gut-metagenome-genome-assembly--contig:-NODE-350-length-26341-cov-2.836957_pt1 | contig 26341 bp, 26 predicted proteins | sample MGYA00242737_ERZ504531 | MGnify/ENA primary metagenome ERZ504531 (study PRJEB26092, sample SAMD00036244) | human gut metagenome | host: Homo sapiens | study: EMG produced TPA metagenomics assembly of... | reverse complement strand
AGCGGCTTTGGCGCTTGTCTGCTGGTGGCTTGGCTGTGTTGGCTGTGGCTTGGCTGCGTCGGTGCCGGTGACGTAGATGGCTGTGTTTGTACTGCTGTTGTAGTTGTCGTTGTCTCCTCTGCAGTAGTTGCCTTTGTTTTTTCTTCAGTCGTTTTTTCTTCTGTTGTTTCTGCCTCAGTACTTGTTTCTGCCTCAGAAGAAGTTTCCTTTTCTGTACTTGTCTCTTCCTCTGTAGAAGTCTCTTGCTCTGTTGTCTCCTGCGCAGTGCTTGTCTGCTCCTCAGTTGTCTGAACAATTGTCTGTGGAAGCTTCTTTTTATCCTGCTTTGTTGCAGTAAGCATCTTTGCTGTCGCAATGCCCACAACCACAATACCAACAAGACAAATTAAAATCATTCCTCCAAGGATTTTATTTGCAATCGACTTTTTCTTTACCGGCTTCTCATCTGATTGGTCTGAAAAATAGGCTTCATTATTTTCATTATCATATGGACACTTTCCGCCTCATATCCATCATCATACTGTTCTTCCTCGTAAGAACCATCATCGTACTCATCATCCTGATAAGTATCATCATACTGTTCCTCCTCGTAAGAACCATCATCCTGATAATCACTATCATCGTACTCATCTGATGACAGCTCATCATACTCCTGTAAATCTCTGCGCTTAAAAACAGTGCCTACGCTAGTAGCCACCAGACTCTTGCCACAAATCGGGCATACTCTGGTTCCTTCCTCAAGCTTCGCACCACATTTTGGACATATCATCCTCTGATTCCTTTCTGATTATCCTTATTTTGTAATTTCTGCAAATTCATCAGCTTTTCACTGTTCCAGCTGATTTAATGCATTCTCCACGCGTGCATAGCATGCCTGCACATCTGGCCACATAACCTTTGCCTGCTCCATATCACCTGCTCTTAAAGCTCTGTGATCTCATAGCTTACTTCAAACAACGACTTAAACCCAGGTTTGCACAAATTCCTTTAAGTGTATGTGCCGCACGAAATGCAGTCTCAACGTCACCTGCATCCATCGCCTGTGTTAACTGACTCATGCTTGGATCCTTCTTAAACATTAATGCAAATTTTTGTATTCTTGCTTCGTTCATGAGGCGCTTGAGAACGTCTTCATAATCTCCACCCATTGCCTCATAGCACTCTTTTATTGTCATGCTCTCTCCAATCTATTAATGTAACTATAGTTTCCATTTTCATTTTGTATTCTACTCTATCATTTATAAAATTTCAACCTGTTTTCGTTGCTTCCTACAAATAAAATGGCTATCTCAAAGTTTCAACAATTTTACTTGGATTATCTCTCATAATACGACTTGTGTAAAGTCGCCCCATATGCTTCTTCAAATATTCACAGCACTCCCCCATATGAGAGGCACGTCCCCTCAAATTGTGGGCATCGCTTGCAACATAATGAAGCATATCCTCCTGCATTAGCTTTTTACAAAAACGCTGTGCACCAAGTCCATTTCTTCCAATCACAGCATCTGCATTGACCTGCATCTCGCACCCCATTTCGATAAGATCTGCGATAAAATCAAAATCTTTTCTCAGCGCACGATAACGCTCAATATGGGCAATAATCGGATAATAGCCTGCTGTCAAAAGAGCATCCGCTCTCTCTTTTATAAAAGCTCTTGTACTGCTGCTTGAAAACTCAGTAAGTACATAGCGTGAATCTGCAAGTGTTGGACGAAAATCTCTGTCTAATGTCTCCACCATCTCCATATTGGCATGAAACTCACAGCCCAAATACAGACGGATATTCCTATTTTTTGTTTCATCAACAAGCGTATCATACGCGCTCCAAATATCCTCCATATCAGGTTCAAACATTTCTTTTCGAAAATGCGGTGTCAAAATAATTGTCTCAACACCAGCGTCTATTTCCTTTTCAATCATTGAAAGGGCCATGTCCATATCCTTCGCTCCATCGTCCACCCCTGGCAGAATATGGCAGTGAATATCGTACAAATCTCTCATAAATCACTTTCCTTATCTATTGCTTTCCCTTACATTTCAACGTTATTCTAGCATTTGTTAAGTGCCCTTGTCAACCGCTGAAAATCAGAAGAAATCATTCTTATAAAAGGGTCGGAATAAGGTGATAAATGTGCCAAAAGTGATTGTTTTTTACACATGACTTTTGTATAATAATGCTGTAATTTGAGATTGGCAAAAATCGGCAGGCCAAATAATAAAAACAAATGAATGGAGGTTTCATTATGTTAGTAAACACAAAAGCGAGAGTCGGTGTATTTTCTATCGCATTAGGCGCATACCTTCCGCAGTTCCCATCATTAGTACCGGAGTTCGAGTCACAGTATGCAGCATTCAAAAAAACTCTTCCAGATACCGTAGAGGTTATTGACGGCGGAATGGTTACCACAAAGGAGCAGGCTATGGAAGCCGGAGATAAGTTCCGTGCAGCAGATGTTGATCTGGTATTTCTCCAGATGCTGACCTACGCTACCTCCTACAACATGCTTCCAGCAATCCGTGATCTTGATGTTCCTGTTGTTTTAGTAAATGTTCAGAAGTTAAAGGCATTAGATTATGAGCATACCGATATCGCATCCTGGCTCGGTGAAGGCTATGCATGCGGCGCTGTAGGTGAGGCAGTTGCAGACCTTGAAAGAGCTGGAAAACGACATGCTGTTATCACTGGTGTTGTTGAGGGCGGTGATCCTGGTGTTCAGGCAGAAATCGAAGACTGGTGTAAAGCAGCTCAGGTAAGAAGAAGATTCCGTGACACAAATATTGCACAGATTGGAAGACCATATCCTGGTATGATGGATCTTTACATTGATGAGACAAATCTGTATAACAGAATGTTCTTATACACAAAGCAGTTTGACTGGGAAAAAATGTGGGCTATCGCAGATGATATTACTGACGAGGATGCGATCCGCGCAAAGGCTCAGGATATTCTGGATACCTTCGAGATTGAGGGCGGCGGCACCATCGAGAAGGTTTGGGATATGGCAAAATATGTTGTTGCTTTTGAGAAATGGGTTAAGGATGAGCACCTTGGACTGATCGCATCTCACTATGACGGATTTGCACAGGGCAAGGCTGGTGTTCTTGACAGTATGCTTATTCCGGCATTCTCTATGTTAATCAAGCAGGGAACTGCATGTGCCGTAGAGGGTGACATGAAGGTTGCCATGGCAATGAGTATCTTAAAAACAATTTCTGGAACAGGACAGCTTTCTGAAATGTACTCCATCGACTTTAACGATGACATCTGTATCATTGGTCACTCTGGAAGCGGCGATGCTGATATCTCTGCAAAGAAGCCAACCATGAAGATCGTTAAGGTATTCCACGGAAAGACAGGTGGAGGCTATCTGACACAGTTCTATCCATATACTGGTCCTGTTACCTACCTGGCAATCACACAAGATGCTGATGGTCACTTCAAGTTTGTTGTAGCAGAAGGTGTAAATGAGGACGGACCGATCCTTTCCTTTGGTGATACTAACATGAGAACACGCTTCACCTGCGGTGCAAGAGAATTTGTAAATCGTTGGAGCGAGGCTGGCCCAACTCATCATATGGCAGCAGCAACTGGAAGACATATTGATACCATCTTGAAGGTAGCAAAGATCTTAAATGTTCCTGTTGAAATTGTAACTAGATAATTACAATTCAAAAATTTACACTTGCATTTTTTGCAATACAAGAATATAATGAAACCCGTAACGGGGAGCTTGCCATTTTGCAGGCTGAGAGTAGACAAAATGCGTCTTGACCCATAACCTGATTTGGATAATGCCAACGTAGGGATATACTATACGTGTTTTTCTTGTACAAAAAAACATGCGGATATGTCTTTTACAGGCATATCCGCATTTTTGGTATAGTGGAATTTTTTCTGCTATTCCTTATAAAAAGGAGCGAGAATATGCTAAAAGAATGTTTCGACAACGTAAGAAAATCAGTACCGCTTGTACACAACATCACAAACTATGTGACTGTCAATGATGTAGCCAATATCATTTTAGCATGCGGTGCAAGCCCAATCATGTCCGATGAACCAGATGATGTTACGGACATTACCTCCATATGCAGCAGCTTAAACATCAACATTGGTACGCTGCATAAATCCAGCATTGAAGCAATGTATCTAGCTGGAAAAAGAGCAAACGAACTTGGTCATCCTATCCTTTTAGATCCAGTAGGTGCCGGTGCTTCTGCACTTCGCACAAATACTGCCGTTGGTCTTATGGAACAATTGCAGCTGACTGTAATCCGCGGAAACATCTCCGAAATCAAGACACTTGCCAATGGAAATGGCACAACAAAGGGTGTTGACGCTGATGTTACTGATAAAGTCACAGATGATACCTTGGATGAGGCTATTCTATTTGTTAAAAAATTCGCTGCGCAAAGCAAAGCAATTATCGCTGTTACCGGTGCTATTGATCTTGTCAGCGATGGTACACGCTGCTACGTGATTAGAAATGGCCGTCCAGAGATGGGACAGATTACCGGAACTGGCTGTCAGCTTTCTGGTCTTATGACCGCCTTTGTCGCTGCTAATCCATCTAATCAGCTTGACGCCGCTGCTGCTGCTGTCTGCGCAATGGGTCTTGCAGGTGAGATCGGCTACAGCCACATGAAAGACGGCGATGGCAACTCAACTTACCGAAACCGCATTATTGATGCTATTTACAACATGGACGGCGAATCATTAGAGAAGGGAGCTAAATATGAAGTGCGCTGATAAAGACCTTCTTCTATATGCTGTCACTGATCGCTACTGGCTTGGCGAGCGAACTCTTCACGATGTCGTTAAGGAAAGTCTTGACGGCGGCGTTACATTTGTACAGCTTCGCGAAAAGCATTTAGACCAGACTCATTTTCTTGAGGAAGCAAAAGATTTAAAGATGCTTTGCAAAGCGTACAATGTTCCTTTTGTGATTAATGACAACGTTGATATAGCACTTGAAATGGATGCTGACGGCGTGCATGTCGGACAAAGCGATATGGAAGCTGGCGATGTACGTGCAAGCTTGGTCCTGACAAAATTATCGGCGTGTCAGCGCAGACAGTTGAGCAGGCAGTTCTGGCAGAAAAACGCGGAGCTGATTATCTTGGTGTTGGCGCTGTTTTTCCTACCAGTTCCAAGGATGATGCAACAGAGGTCTCCTATGAGACATTAAAAGCTATCTGTCAGGCAGTCTCCATTCCCGTCATTGCAATTGGCGGCATTACAAAAGACAATGTGGCAGAATTATCTGGCAGCGGCATCTGCGGAATTGCCGTTATCAGTGCCATTTATGGTCAAAAAAATATAAAGGATGCAGCTGCGAACCTTAAAATGGCAGTACAAAAAATAATCGATTAACACTATTATGCGGTCTGTTGGGGGCACCACCTCAGATCGCAATACAAAACGTTAATGAAAAAGGAGAATTTTATTATGAAAACAGCATTAACGATCGCAGGAAGTGACTCCTGCGGAGGCGCCGGCATTCAGGCAGATATCAAAACAATGATGGCAAATGGCGTATACGCTATGAGCGCCATCACTGCTTTGACTGCACAAAATACAACCGGCGTGACTTCTATTTTAAATGCAGATTCTAAATTTTTAGGAGAAGAGCTTGACGCAGTTTTTACTGACATTTATCCAGATGCTGTAAAAATTGGCATGGTTTCAGAAAGTGATCTGATCCACATAATTGCATCAAAGCTTCGCCAATACAATGCCAAAAACATTGTTGTAGATCCTGTTATGGTAGCTACAAGCGGCGCAAAACTTATAAGCGACGATGCCATTGATACGCTAAAGCAGGAATTATTTTCACTGGCTGATGTGCTTACACCAAATATTCCAGAGGCCGAGGTTCTGACTGGACGAACCATCTCTAATGCCGAGGAATGATTGATGCAGCAAGATGATTTCAGAAACATACAACTGCGCAGTTTTATGCAAGGGTGGCCACACCATAAATGATGCCAACGATCTCTTATATGCAAACAATACTTATCGCTGGTTTTACGGAAAGCTATTCAAAATCCTAATACACATGGCACTGGATGCACATTGTCCTCGGCAATCGCATCAAATCTTGCAAAGGGATTTGATCTTGAGACATCTGTATGCCGTGCAAAGGACTATATCTCTGGCGCATTATCTGCAATGCTTGATCTTGGAAAGGGAAGCGGTCCTATGGATCACGGCTTTGCAATCGATAATATTTACACAAAGGAGGCTGACATCTAATTATGGAAAAGAAAACTTCTCTGTTTGAAAATGGGTTAATCTGGTTTGGTGCCGGTGTTTCGATTGCAGAAATTCTGACAGGTACCTACTTCGCTCCTCTTGGCATGGCAAAGGGTCTCGCTGCAATTTTAATTGGTCATGTAATTGGATGTGTTTTATTATTTTTATCAGGTGTTATTGGCGGAAGACTCCAAAAAAGTGCAATGGAAACAGTAAAAGACAGTTTCGGCATTCATGGTGGTCAGCTATTTGCAATTTTAAATGTACTTCAGCTTGCCGGATGGACTGCAATTATGATTTATGACGGTGCACTGGCTGCACAGGGAATTTTCCAGGCTGGTCAGTGGATCTGGTGTCTTTTGATTGGCGTTTTAATTATTGTCTGGATCCTGATTGGAATCACCAATCTTGGAAAATTTAATACAGTCGCAATGGCTGCCCTCTTTATTCTGACACTTATTTTAGCAAAAGTAATTTTCTTTAACGGGACTGCCTCCGTAGTTCAAGATGAAGCAATGTCATTTGGCGCTGCTGTAGAACTTGCTGTCGCAATGCCTCTTTCTTGGCTTCCGCTTATCAGTGACTACACACGCGAAGCAAAACAGCCTGTTAAAGCAACTGCTGTCAGCGCGATTGTATATGGTATCGTAAGCTGCTTTATGTATCTGATCGGTATGGGCGCTTCTATTTTTACTGGTGAGAGCGACATTGCTCAGATTATGGTAAAAGCCGGACTTGGCGCTGCTGGTCTTCTGATTGTTGTATTTTCTACTGTAACAACAACATTTCTTGATGCCTACTCAGCAGGTATTTCAAGTGAATCTATTGTATCTGGAATAAAGGGAAATTATGTAGCTATTGCCATAACTATTATCGGAACTATCGCGGCTATTGTATACCCGATGGATGATATCACTAATTTCCTCTATCTGATCGGATCTGTTTTTGCTCCGATGATTGCTATTCAGATTGCAGACTTCTACATTTTAAAGAGAAAATCTACTGATAAACCGTTTCAGTGGCATTAATTTGTTTATATGGCTGATTGGTTTTATCATGTACCGTATTCTTATGCGTATAGACATCGTGTGCGGAAATACACTGCCTGATATGCTGCTTACAATCGCACTTTGCCTGATTGCTGCAAAAATAGTAAAAGAAAAAAAATTAAAATTTTAGGGAGGCAATTATGAATCGAAATTATAATGCACTCATTTTAAAATCAGTTAAAATCACTGCTGGCGCAATTTTAGCCATTCTTTTTGCCTCCTGTCTAAACTTAAAGTACAGCGCTACAGCTGGCATTATCACAATTTTAAGCATTCAAAATACAAAAAAGGAAACCATACAGACTGCACTTGCAAGAGGCGAAGCCTTTTGCTGTGCACTGTTAGTTTCCTTTTTATGTTATAATTTTTTCGGCTATACAACAGCAGCTTTTGGCATCTATCTGTTAGTATTCACAACACTTTGCCTCACAATGAAGTGGTCATCAGCAATCGCCATGGACTCTGTTCTCATTACACATTTTTTAGCTGAAAAAATAATGAATATTCCAATGATTGCAAATGAGATAAGTCTGTTTTTAATCGGTGCTGGAATTGGAGTCCTTCTTAATCTTAGTCTTCGTCCAAAGGAAAATGAATGGAAAGATAAAATGGCAGAAGCAGATGAGTCCATTCGTTCCATTATTAAAAGAATGGCAGAACGTATCAGAACACTAGATCGTACAAACTACGATGGTTCCTGCTTTCTTTTGCTTGACAAACAGCTTACTGCTGCAAAAAGCCTTGCACTCACAAACATGGATAACACACTTGGCACACCGTCCTGCGCCGAACTTGACTATGTACAAATGCGCGATTTTCAAAGTCAAGTGCTTCGTCAAATATATAACAGCATTCAAATGATTGCATATCTTCCAGACCAGGCTCCAATCATAGCTGATTTTTTTGAAAGAATCAGCCAGGAATATGCAAAAACAAATGATGTGAAATCACTTCTTGATACACTTCATGAATTGATTCTTTCCATGAAAAATGAAAAACTCCCCACAAAACGCGAGGAGTTTGAAAGCCGAGCTGTTCTTTTCTATATTTTAAAGCAGCTTGAAGAATTTCTTATTTTAAAACGAAATTTTGTCGAGCGCTGGCACTAATTTTTATCATCCGGAATCAGCCATAACCGTTTTGCTGCCGTCTTTGCTTCGCTTCTTCGGCTTACATCAAGCTTTGTCAAAATATGGCTCACATGTGTTTTAACAGTTGGAAGCTTTATATCCATAATTTGCCCAATCTGTGCATTGCTTTTGTCTGCACAGATAAGACGAAGAATCTGAAGCTCTGTTGCTGTAAGTTCATTTTCCATTGACAGATGCGGCTGCAAAAAATCAGGATAAAATGATGCCTCTACTCTTACATCTTTTATCAGCCGCGCAAACCATTCATCATCATTTTTATACTCTGTCTGTTCAAGCAGTGAAAGCACTGCGGCTCCATATACACTTATAGTTCGTATAAAACCAAACTCCTGCGCCGCATCAAGCGCTGAATTTAATTTTTCCTTCCAAAGTGAATCCTTTTTTCTGTACAATGCAATCGCCTCTAGCACATTAATATGAATCCCATCTATATACCTTGAACAGTCCTTACAATATGACTCCAATGGTGCGAGTGTCAAAAGTGCTGCATCTGGCATTCCGAGTGCAAGCTCTGCCATCGCCTGTGTAAGATATTGATAACGCTTTAAAACATTTAAATGAAGCGGATCTTTTGGTGCCTTCTCCCGATACCACACCTGTACACGCTCGAGATCATCCATATGAAGCCAAATACGGCAGAGTACTGCATCTATATTATGGAAGAAAACGCGTATGACCATTTTCCTCAAAAACGCTCTCGAGCCATCTGTACTGTTCGAAGCGCATCCTCTGCACGTCCTAATGCAATCTGGCTGCGCGCCAATAAACCAACCATTGCAAACTCAATATCCGGAGTTCCCTTTTTTTGCACCTCTCCAAGCTGAGAAACAAGCAAAAGAATACGCCCAGAAATATCCTCGCCCTTTTCAAATTTACTCTCTGCAATTGCACAGTCTGCCAGACCTACTCCGTCCTTTCCCAAAACAGCCTCTACTGGAATGCGCATTGTCTGATAAAGAAGATCATCTATTTTGCTCCACGGTGAAAAATCCTTACCTCCATTCATAATACTTGGAAGCGTGCTTGTCACTGAAAATGGCGGAAGTTTCACTTCTCTATTAGTAATCAATCTAAATACAGATGGAATAATCTGAATCATTTTGTCAGTTTTTCTCTGAGGAAGTGAAATATCCAGCCATGCAATTCGACTTTTGATCTGACGAAGCACAGCATCCTGCTTTTTACACTTTGCTGCAAATTGTTCCAGCTCATGATACCAGCGCTCCGAATTCTCATAATCTGTATTCAGCGCGCAAAGCATACTCATTCCCTGCATCAGTGACGGTGATTCTAAGATTTCTGACTCTGGCAAACTGCGGTAATATTTTTCCATCTCGCTGTAATGTCCCATTCCAGGATGACTCTCTCCGTTTCGAATCAGAATTTCCGACACCTTTGAGTGATCTTTTCCTCTGCTGTAACAATCAAGCGCCTTTTCATAATCTCCTTTTAACTCATAATACATGCCGCCTCTCACAAGCACCGCGTTTTTCTTTTGCGAACTATATTTGCGCTCAAGCTCCCATAAAAGGAAATCACGAAATTGCGGCCAGAAACGAAATTGACGAATCCCATCATAAAGAAGCATTGTTGTATTTTTCTGAATCCAGTCTAACAGTTCGCTGGTACTAGGATCACCGCTGACCATTCTCGCTAGCTCATAATCAAAATTATCAAATGACGCCAATTCAAGCAGAAGACGGCGTATTGGCAAATCAAAGCGATGGTAAATTGCCGCTTCAAAGTAAAGAAACACCTCATGATATGCTTCCTTTACAATATCTGAATTAAATACACGCTGACTATCCGCATGATTGATACATTGAAGTGTAACAACAACACCTAAAGGATATCCTATTGACTCTTTAAGCATTTCATTAATTTCACTGTCTGTCAGCTTAATATTATATTCAAAAAGCATCTTCCGAATATCATCTCTGTCAAATAAAAGATCTCTCGCACCAATAACCATCATATCACCAGTATACTGAAATGCCCTAAACACACCTGGCACACCACCGCGCGACAGCAGCACAAATTTTTTTTGCGGATTATCACGAATTAATTCATTTAATTTTTGTAAATCTTCATCCTCCTGAAATTGCTGAAGATCATCAATCACCACAATGTCGCGATTTAATTTGATCTCTGGCAGTATTCCATCTGTCTCCAAGCCACTTATCAGTTCAAATTTTTTTCCACGCAGAAGTTCAAAAGCCACCGTGCTTTTTCCAAATCCACATGGTGCACCAAAGTACAAAATGCGTCCATGATCCATAAACTCATCAAATTTAGTTTTTATTGTCTTTTTTATAATCACATATCTATCCACAGAATCCTCCTCTCTTTTTAGTTAATAGTTACGGTTTTTATAAATAAAATACGACTTTTTAGCCAACTTTAATTTAAATTATACCGCTTTTATAAAAAAAGTAAATCATCCTAAAGTATTAAAAATGATAAAAAGGCTGATCCACTTTCGCGAATCAGCCTTCTGGGTGTGTGTCGAATATGGAAAACCAGCGTAATTATTCTACAATCTCAGTGGAAACTTCCTCGGAAGGCTCCTCATAAGATGCAATGCTGGTGTAGTACAGCGAAGCAACATTTTTCACAACATCTCGAAGTGATACAAAGCTTTCTGGTGATGTAAACTCGACAAATTCTCCATCAGTAATGGAAGCAATACCAAGCTGAACACCAATCGCATCCTCACCTTCTGCCGTTGCTGAAAGATCAAGCAGTACTGCAGATACGCCATCTGCGGAATCAATAGAAAGTGTACCCTCAAAAGCGGCATACTCTAATGCTGATGAAAGAAGCTCAGCAAATGAAATATCAGATGACTCATCTGCTCCCATAGAGAACTCTTCCTCAACACCAGCAAATAACGCATTTATCACTTCTGAAACAAGTGCAACACTATCTTCCTCTGAAAGCTCCGGATCAGCTTCTCTAAAGCCTTCTGCTGCTGCCAGTATGTAATCAGAAACAAATTCAAGTTCCTCTACACCCTCTTCTGCGGATTCACCATCTGTTCCTTCTACAGATGCCATTGCCTCATCAATACTCTGCGCGATTGTAAGAAGAGCATCATTATTAATTGCGATCTGAACACCAGTATCAGTCTCAACAGTCTCTAAATCTGCCAAATTATCAGTAATTGCTGTCAAAATAGTATCAAGCTGACCATCATCTGATGCTGTCGGAACAGGGATTGCAAGCCAAGACTCTGTAATTCCTACCATAGAAAGCAGCTCAGTCATACTGTCATCTGCTGTAATCTCACTATATATGTTTACAATCTCTTCTACATTTAAATAAACATCCTCACCGCATACACGAAGCACATCATCAAAACCATAAACAACAGGTTCTTCTGTGCCCATCATTGATGCTGGGAGAGTCACTGATACAGAAAAAGAGCTGTCTCCACTTTCATTATAAACAGCTGTGATATCAGCACTCAGCGTTTCTCCATCCTGTGTAAGAGAAAATGAAATCATATCGCCATAAGTTACAGGTGTCTGTGCTGCCTCGTCTGCAAAGATTACACCTGCCGGGCTCATCGCAAGGATACCACTCATCATCGCTGCTAACGTTTTTCTCATCTTCATAAAGAAATCCTCCAATCAATTTAACTAGTTACTAGTTATTTTTGTTTTTACTGTACTTTTCATTATAGAGAACTTCTAAAAAATGTAAATCATACCAAAGTATGATATCACATTTTTTCCAAAAACGCATATTGACTCATATACAATTCCTTATAATAGCCATCCTTTGCCATCAGCTCATCATGCGTACCCTTCTCCAAAATATTTCCCTGATCAATATACATGATACAGCTTGAACTTTTAATAGTTGACAGACGATGGGCAATGATAAAGGAAGTTCTGCCCTTCAATAATTCCTGAAGACCCTGCTGTAAAAGTAACTCTGTCTCTGTATCTATGCTTGATGTTGCCTCATCGAGAATCAAAATCTTAGGATCGGCAAGCAGCGCTCTCGCGAAGGAAATAAGCTGTCTTTGTCCTGCCGACAGACGGCTTCCGCGCTCATTTACCTGAGTCTGGTAGCCATTTTCCATACTCATAATAAAGTCATGCGCACAAACTGTCTTCGCTGCTCTGACTACATCTTCATCGCTTGCTTCCCTGTTTCCATAGCGGATGTTATCCATTATTGTTCCTGAGAAAATAAAGCTGTCCTGCATCATAACGCCCATCTGTTTTCTCAGTGATTTGATCGTCACACTGTTAATATCAATTCCATCAATTAAAATCTTTCCAGAATCGATATTGTAGAAGCGGCTGATCAGATTTACAATTGTTGATTTTCCTGCTCCTGTCGGACCTACGATTGCAAAACTGTCTCCTACGTTTGCCTTAAAATTTACATCATTCAAGATACGTACACCTGGCTCATAAGAAAATACAACATGAGAAAACTCTACCTCACCCTTAATCGGCGGCATTTCCACGGCGCCAGGAGCGTCCTTTACATTAACTGGCTCATCAATAGTCTCAAAAATACGCTCCAGATATGAGATTGCTGTCAAGAGTGAATTATAAAAGGAAGCCAGCGTATTGATCGGATTCCAGAACTGGCTGATATAAATTGTCAATGCCGTCAGAGCACCGACACTAATTATATCATTTCCGCCATAATCCAGTGAATACCAACCCAATATACAGCTGCCGTCGCAAGGATTGATATAAACTGAACAGTCGGTCCAATCATAAAGTTATACTTGATAACGCTCATCCATGCCTTTCGATAGCTTCCGCTTAAATTATTGAATATGCCAAGATTCTTATCTTCTCTTACAAATGCCTGTGTAACACGCACACCATTGATGCTCTCTGCAATATAGGCATTCAAATTTGACTGCTTATTGCTTGCAAGCTGCCATCCGCGGCGCTGCTTTTTCTTTACAAAAAGCACGATTGCAAGAAGAATAGGAAGACCGCACATACAAATTAAAGTAAGCGGTACGCTATAATAAAACATAAAACCTAAGATAAAAAACAGTGAGCAACAGTCTGTTATTGTATTTACAATACCATTTGACAGAAGATCACTTATGTTGTTTACATAGTTGACAATACGCACCTGAATCTTTCCATGCGGACGGCTGTCATAATAAGAAAATGGCAGCTCCTCCAGATGAATAAACAATTCTCTTCTTAACTCATGAATTATGCCCTGACCAATCTGAGATGTCCACTTAATCTTTATGCGAAGAATATAGCTGTTGCCAGAATTATCAAAGCTGCAAGTGCCGCCATCAAAAGTATTCCCTTTTTGTCATGATTTGGAATGTAAATATCCATTACGCGCTGCATCAGCACAGGAATAACCATGCCAAGTGCAGATGAAAACAACATCAGCATTATTGTCATAATCAGCTTTTTTCTATAACGGCCTACATAACTAAATAATCGCTTAATCTGCTTCATGTCAAATTTAGTTTCGAGTGTCTCATCCACGTCATATTTATTGCGTGCCATTATGCCTCACCCCTTCCTTTTTCTGCGCGCACCTTCTTAAAGCGGTCAAACTCACCATATTGATGATGAAATACAGTTGAATAATAGCCCTTTTTAGCAAGCAGCTGTTCATGTGTTCCTCTCTCGACAAGGCGGCCATTATCAAGTACAAGAATCTGATCTGCATGTATAATAGAAGATATACGATGAGCAATGATAAATACAGTACGCTCATCCGAGATTTTCTTTAATTCATTCTGAATCATACTCTCCGTTTCCATATCAATTGCAGAGGTTGTATCATCAAGAATAATTATTGACGGATCCTTTAAAATTGCGCGTGCAAGCGAAATTCGCTGTTTCTGTCCGCCTGACAGACCAACGCCGCGCTCACCAATAATCGTATCATATCCTTCTGGCATCTCCCTGATAAATTCGTCAGCATTTGCAATCTTTGCAGCTGCCTGCACCTGCTCAAACGTACAGTCTGGATTTCCATAAGCGATATTTCCCTCAATTGTATCTGAGAACAAAAAGACATCCTGCATCGCAATTCCGATATTTCCGCGAAGCGTCTGGAGATTCAAATTTCTAACATCAATATCATCGACAAGCACGCGTCCCTGATTCACATCATAAAAACGGCAAATCAAATTGACAAGTGATGACTTTCCAGAACCAGTCGCACCAATGATACCAACTGTCTGACCTGGCTCTACGTGAAAACTGATATCCTTTAACACAGTATCATCATTTGTATAATAATTTACATGATCAAAGGTAACACTGCCCTTTAGCTTTCTCTTTTCTACAACATGCTCTGGCTGCTTGATATCTGGCTCAGTTGTATAAACCTTATAGATTTTTTCAATTGCAGTAAGAAAACGCTGCAAATCATTAATTATCCATCCTGCCTGACGAAGCGGACTGTTAAGCATCCATAAATAACCGTTAACAGTTACCATGTTTCCTATAGTCATCTCGCCGTCAATTACCATAAAACCACCCATGATCATAAGGATAATAGTCAGACACTGAGAAAGAATCTCAAACATCGGAATATATTTCATCCAGATCGATGCGGCATTTAACTGTGCATCACGATATCCATCATTCTCGCGGTCGAACTTTTCAAGCTCATAATCTTCCTTTGCAAATGCCTTTACAACACGGTTTCCTGCGATTGTCTCCTGTGCAAATGCATTCAAACTAGAGAAACAGTCACGCACCCTGTCAAAGGCCGGCTTAATATGACGTCTCTGGCTCAGTGTCACTGCCAATGTAAACGGAAGTACAATCAGCATACAAAGTGCCATTTTAACATTAACAGAAAAGATCATCACAAGTGCCATCAAAAATACAAGGATATTCTCAAAGCTAAAATAAATAACATGAGAAACCATGTGACGCACTGCATCCATATCTCCTGTCTGTCTGGACATAAGGTCTCCTGTGCGGTTTTTGTTGAAGAAGTTAAAATCTTCCTTCATCAGCTTACGATATGCTTCTTCCCTCATGTCGTAGACAAGTCCCTGACTGGATGACTCAAAACACATTAAAAAATGTGAAGCGCAGCAGCGATCGAACAAGCGTCACTCCAATCATAATAAGCAGCAAAATACCAAGCTTTTCATAATGCTGCCCCTCAATAACTTCATCCACAATCATACCAGAAATCTGTGGGTTGATCAAAACAAGCAGTGATGTGATAAACACTAAGATCAAGCCTACGATCATTCTTACGCGGTATTTTTTTAAAAAAGATAAAAACCAGCGTATGTATCCCATATTTCTCTCCTCCTTTTTGTAGTTTGTGCCTTCATGTTACTCTAATATTTTTAAAATAAAATGTACTTTTCTTGAAAATTGATGTATAATAATCAAATCAAGCTTTATCGTTTTTAGGCATTTTTATTTTTAAGGAGGTTTACTTTACTGTGTGTGATACGTACGACATTACTTACTCTGACTTAAATCCAACTTTATATTTCGCCGGTAAGCGCACGGTGACAGAATCCAATTTTTCTCATACGCATGATGCACCCGAACTCTTTATAGTGTTATCTGGTGATCTGGCAATCTGGATGGATGGAACTACCACTCCACTTACAGCCGGTGATATTGTCTGTGTACCGTCGCACATGCCGCACCGTACACTGCCGACAGTGCATGATAACCCTGCAATTTTATTCTTTACTTCATTTTCAAACTTTCACTTTAAGGGAATGGAACCAAACCGTCTTGATTTTCCTGGCGGCTCATCTGTGCTTCACACGGACGGTCTTGTCCGTCAGGATATCACAAATCTGTGTCTTCGTATGATATCTGAGCGCTACAGCAATCAGGTCGGTCAGTACTTTATGCAAAAGGCATATTTGACACAGCTTCTTATGACAATCATCCGTCAGATCACTGTTCCGCCAAAACAAAGCTGTTCTCCTGTCACTTTTGAGACACACCATAAAACATATGTGGTGAGCGAGATCCGCCAATATCTGAGCAGTCATTATGCTGAAAAGATTTCACTTGATCTGATTGCCCGGAATATGTATCTAAGCTCTGCTTACATATCAAAAATTTTCAAAGAAGAGACTGGTGAAGCTCCAATCAACTATCTGATTAAAATGCGCTTAGAGCGCGCCCGCATTCAGCTTGAATCTGATAACGGACAAAGCATAAAAGCCATCTCAAACAGCGTTGGCTACGATGATGTTTACTATTTTAGTAAGCTTTTCAAGAAATATTATGGCATGTCTCCAGTTCACTACAGGAGTAAATACAAAAAAGTAGTGTAAATAAAGACCAGGGGGTTGCCCCCTGGTCTTGTTTTTTTATAATCCAATCCAGCTTCTTAATACTCTAAAGTTTGCCGGTCCCTGATTAAAGAGAAGGTCTAACAGATTAGCTTCACTATAGTTTTCACCCTGATTAGCAGCCATTGTTGACTCAAGCTCTGTGATCTGCAAATAGTCAATCGCTGCAGCTGCATATTTTCCAGGATTCTTTAAAACCATCTGATACACACTAGAACCATAGCTGCTTCCGCCTGCTTCTCCAAAATAAGTTGTGCAAAGATCTGTTACCTCTGCTTCACCCCAGCCGCCTGCATGTACTGAAATATCAGCAACACCATACAATGCATACGTCATTCTCGTCGATGCAATCAGGTAATTTCTTAAATTATCGTCTAATCGATCATCGTTTAAATAAGCTCGAATAATACCGAACTCAGTCCAGCCATTTACAAAGCCATTGCATACAAGATTTTTCTTAAGCGCGCTTGAAGATGCGCTGACTGTATCATATGCGTATGCATCATCTGGTGCCTGCTTTGTAAAGCTTGCTGCACCCACCTGAAGTGTGGAATCACCACCCATTAAGTCATTCATAACCTGATAATTACCGTTTGCTTCATTCGCCAGTATCTCACGGAAATCGCCCCCAGCTCCATCTACACCACTATACTTTTGCAGCAGATAATTGTAGTAATCAACACCACCCTCAACACTGCAAAGTGCAGCATCAGCTGCGGCTGCTGCCACACTGTCATACTGTTCGCCATCCATCTCAACATTCAACGCATCAAGCAATGCATCATATGTCTTTGCCTGTGCCTCTGTCAGATGTGTTCTGTCATACGTCTGCAGCTCCGCAAGTGTTCTTGTAAGATTCTCACTCTCACGCTTTAAATAATTGCTGTTTTGTGCTACAGCCTCATTCAGATTGGTGATAAATTCATCAAAGTCAGACTGCTCTATCGCATGATTGCTGTCATCATCCTCATTGCCAGCCTGAGAATTATCACTTTCTGCTCCAGTCTGTGCCTCTTCTGACTGCTGTTTGTCTGCACCTGCCTGATCAACAGTCTGTGCTTCACCATTTTCATCGCCTGCTTCTTTTGACTCATTAGAAGCTTCCTTTGTTTCTACATTCTTTGTTCCATCTTCCTTTGTGCCTGCTCTGCCACGCTCTTTGTCTGACCTAGTGACATTGCAATGCCGCCTGCTGTCAATCCGACAACCAAGACAACTACCAGTACAACCGGCAGCCACAAACGCATCATCATGATTCTGTGCTTCTGCTTTCTAAGCCTTTTTCTATCTTCTGAATTCATACAACAATCCAGCCTTTCTCTTTTTCTAAATTCTTTACTGCGTTGCTTTTACCTGACACAAAGCGACACGGTAACTTATAATCACAGTATAGCATGATTTTTCAATACAGACAATTGCTTTTCTCACGTTTTTCTTGCAATCTTTCGTTCCTGGTGGTATCATAAATTATATCTGTGCTGCATTTCCCAGCCCTTTTTAAATTTGTGCTGCGCAAATAGCATCACTGTGAAAAAACAGACCGCTTCTGCGGCAGAAAGTGAGAAAAACACCATGAAGAAACCGTATTACATCACCACGGCCATTGCTTACACTTCCGGCAAGCCGCACATTGGAAACACCTACGAGATCGTGCTGGCAGATTCCATTGCCAGATTCAAGCGAATGCAGGGCTATGATGTGCGCTTTCAGACAGGTACGGATGAGCATGGTCAGAAGATCGAGTTGAAAGCTGCTGAGGCTGGAAAAACACCAAAGCAGTTTGTTGATGAGGTGGCAGGCGAGATCAAGAAGACCTTTGACCTGATGAACACATCCTATGATAAATTTATCCGTACTACTGACGACTACCATGAAAAGCAGGTTCAGAAGATCTTTAAGAAGCTTTATGACAAGGGTGATATTTACAAGAGTGAGTACGAAGGTATGTACTGTACTCCGTGTGAATCCTTCTTCACAGCTTCTCAGTTAGTTGACGGCAAATGCCCGGACTGCGGACGCCCATGTACACCAGCTAAGGAAGAAGCTTATTTCTTCCGTATGAGCAAGTATGCAGATAAGCTTATTGCTCATATTAATGAGCATCCAGATTTCATCCAGCCAGAATCCAGAAAGAATGAGATGATGAACAATTTCCTTCTTCCGGGACTTCAGGATCTGTGCGTTTCCCGTACCTCCTTTAAGTGGGGTATTCCGGTAGACTTCGATCCAAAGCATGTTATCTATGTATGGATTGATGCACTTAGCAACTATATCACTGGACTTGGCTTTGATCTTGATGGAAATAGCGATCCGATGTTTGAAAAGTATTGGCCGGCTGACCTTCATCTTATTGGAAAGGATATTCTTCGTTTCCATACCATCTACTGGCCAATCATGCTTATGGCTCTTGATCTGCCGCTTCCAAAGCAGGTATTTGGTCATCCGTGGCTGCTTCAGGGCGATGGCAAGATGAGTAAGTCAAAGGGAAATGTAATCTATGCAGACGAGCTTGTTCATTTCTTTGGTGTTGATGCTGTTCGTTATTTTGTTCTCCATGAGATGCCATTTGAAAACGATGGTGTAATCTCTTGGGATCTGATGATTGAGCGTATGAACTCTGACCTTGCAAATACACTCGGTAATCTTGTAAATCGTACCATTCTATGACAAATAAGTATTTTGGCGGTGTTGCCGTAAACTATGGCGTAAGCGATCCTGTTGATGAATCCTTATTTGAGGTTGTTACCTCCACCGCTTCTAAAGTTACAGCCCGCATGGATAAGCTTCGCGTTGCTGATGCAATTACAGATATCTTTACTCTGTTCAAGCGCTGCAACAAGTATATTGATGAGACAGCTCCGTGGGTACTGGCAAAGGATGAATCAAAGAAAGAGCGTCTGTCTACTGTTATGTACAACTTGATCGACAGCATCTTAATCGGTGCTTCCTTACTTGAGCCATTCATGCCAGAGACTGCAAAGAAGATTGCTGATTCCTTAAATGCACCGCTTCGCACAATGGATCAGGTTTCCAAAATGGGCACCTACCCATCTGGAAATAAGGTAACAGATCAGCCGCAGATTCTTTTTGCACGTGTTGATGCAGAAAAGATGATGGAAGAAGTTAATGCACTTATGGAGTCCAAGAAGGCTGCTGCAAAGGACGCTTCCGAAGAAACTGCTGAAGATGAGGCTGTTATCGACATCGAGCCAAAGGAAGAAATCACATACGAAGATTTCTCAAAAATGCAGTTCCAGTAGGTGAGATTATCTCCTGCGAGGCAGTAAAGAAGTCCAAAAAACTTCTGTGCTCTCAGGTAAAGATAGGATCTCAGGTAAAGCAGATTGTTTCCGGTATCAAAGCTCACTACACACCAGAAGAAATGGTTGGCAAGAAGGTTATGGTTCTTGTAAACTTAAAGCCGGCAAAGCTTGCAGGTGTTTTATCTGAAGGTATGCTGTTATGTGCAGAGGATGCAGACGGAAATCTTGCACTGATGACACCAGAAAAGAAAATGCCAGCTGGCGCTGAGATTTGCTAAATCAGTTCACACGTCACACTAAAAGCCAGGGTGACAGGTACGATGGCTCCGTACCTGTCACCCTGCTTTTTATTTCATTACCGAGCCACCATGGACAATAAAAAAGCCACTGCCCATCTCCCTCTGGTTAAATTGTCGTTCCCTTCTTGCTATTTCCAGAATCCTTTGTTCCGCATAATTAAAAGAATTGAGAAAAAGAAGAGCAGAAATAATTATGATTTTTACCATCAGAATCCTGATACCAATCTCGCTTACAGCCTGCAAAACAGAGCGGATAAAAGCGACAGGAAGAACATTCAAAAGGATGTTTTGTACCTTCTTCCAAAAAATGTGTTTCTATTTTAGATTTTGCGTATTCTGCCAAAGAAGCTTCTCCTAATTTTCCGATCTTCCATTCATTTAGGCAATAGAAATCACATGGATACAATGTTCCATCCCCTTCCACCACAAAATATGCCCCACAGCTTCCGCTTGTTGCACACGTCCCGGCAGGTAGTCCCATTGCAAGATGAATATAATCATCAAATAATCGGATGCTGGTATAGTGACCGGATTTCCAATCCCAGTACCATTCATCAAAAAGACCGCAGAGGAAACTTCCGTATAACTTTGGGGTAAGAGAATATGGCATACTTCCCCGAGGCACATCTAATGGATCTAGACAGGGAATAAACTGCAAAAACGATACACCCAGATTTTTAAGTGCACGATAATATTTTTCAGGATGCTTTGCGCATTGTCTGGTCACCACGCAAAGCAGGTTCGTTTCCACATGCTTGTCTTGGAGCAGACGCAAATTCCGAGTTACTCTGTCCCAGGTAGATCTTCCAACGGCATCTGGTCGAAGACTTTCATGAAGAGCCTTATCTCCGTCAATACTAATACCAACCAAGAAATTATTTTTTGCAAAAAATCAGCCCATTCTTCATTTAATAATAGCCCATTTGTTTGGATAGTATATTGAACAGGATATTTCCTAACATTATAGGTTTGCACCATCTCAATAAATTTATTAAAAAAAATTCAGTCCAGCCAAAGTAGGCTCTCCGCCTTGAAAGGCAAACGATATAGGAACTGTATTTCTTTCACCTCTCTTTTCAGATTCTATGCATGAAAATGCCTGATAAATCAGGAGTTGTGCAGTATCCAATGTCATAAAGACGGGATGATCTTCCTTGCGTATAACTACTTCATTTTCATAGAAACAATATTTACACCGCATGTTGCAGGCTCCTGAAGCAGGTTTAATTAGAAAATTTAGAGGTATCATGATAAGGCTCCTTTCAAAGCTTTTTTCATATAATATATTAACTTCAGTTTGCTTTTAATCTGCTTTGTCTGGTACACCCTCAAACCGAGTTGTATTCACAGAAAATTTTCCTACTGGCCCAAATTGCCCGGTTCCATGTACCGATTCCTTAGTTCCATCTAATTCCGGATCTCCGTATTCAACAAAAATGTGTTCCATCTGTTTGCGCATCCTCAAAGCCTGCTCTTCATATCGGGACATTTCATACAAATTGACTTCCTCATCAGGATCCTGACTGAGATGATACAACTCATTCGGTCCTTCCGGATAACGCTGCACTAGCTTCCAATCATGATTGCGAACCATCCTAACTGGTCCATATTCATCCACAATCACAATACTACGTTTATCCTTCTCTTGCGGATGCTCCAACCATTTCACAAAACTTCTTCCCGGCAGCTTCTGCTTTACATTACCTGAAAGTTGTAACAACTCCATAAAAGTAGGAAAGATATCATAATGACTACACATTGCTTCACATACCTGATTTTCTGGAATATGTCCTTTCCAAGAACCAAAAATGGCACTTTAACAGAAGAATCATACATATTCTGAGGATATGTCCCGTTGCCTTTGCCCCATATTCCATGTTGTCCCAGATTCATTCCGTTGTCTGAAGTAAACAGAATCAAAGTATCTTGCTGAAGACCTAGCTCATCCAGCAAATCAAGTATAAGTCCGACTTGATTATCCATTGCTGTAATCGCTGCATAATATCCTCTGAGCAATTCCTTTCTCCGCTCCCCTGTTCCATAAGGACAGGTCTTGACTTGATTAGGATGAATCGGCAAATCAGGCGTCGCCTCAAAAGTACAATCTCTGTATAAATCCAGATACTCTTCCGGATGATCTTTTTCATCCCATGGACTATGCGGAGCTGTGAAATGCACACTCAGATAAAACGGTGCTCCCCCTTCAGCAAGCATTTTCAGCGTTTTTCTGGCATTTTCTCCAATCAAATCTGTCACATAGCTATCCTTGAATTCCAACTTTCCGTTTTCCACAATATCTGGTTGAAAATATGCACAACCACCTCTTCCAATAGTATACCATTCTGAAAAACCATGCTGTGGTGTCAGGCTATCTCCCAGATGCCATTTTCCACTGAGAGCACAATAATAACCATTTTCCTTCAGCAAATCTGTATAGGCTGTCAAATGCTGTGTATACTGAAAGGGAATTGTTTCTTTTTCATAACCTGGATGTCCTTGTATCTGTTTTAAGTCAGCCGGAAGGTTACCGCCAGACAACCAATCCTGTACCCCATGACAAGATGGAATGGTACCAGTAAGTATCGAAGCTCTTGCTGGAGAACAGACAGGGGATGCACAGAAAAAAATTGTTAAATCGGATTCCCTGAGCTGCAATCCGATCCAGATTAGGCGTATGAACATCCCCATTTCCTGCACAATGCATGGCCCAGGCGCCCTGATCATCAGTCAAAATAAAAATAATATTTGGTTTTTTATTCATATCGTAATCTATCTCCTTTACACATTTCCAAAATAAATATGCTTACCATACCTCCTCTGGTAAAAACTTTTTAGGAGTTTTCATCATTCGATGATGTACGCGGATTTTTTTCCGTCAATTCTTCTTGGATTTTCCTGTAATCTGGATTATTAAACAGATTGTTCACTTGAAGTGGATCCTTTTTACAGTCAAATAGCACATGTTCATGAAATTTTTCCCCACAGTGGCCCATTCCCACATATGCCAATTCATAATCTGGTGTCAAAATTCCTGCTCTGGGCACATCACTGGGATGAATATAAAGTTCCTCCAAAGATGTTTCATTATCCAAAATTTGTCTAGAGCGATCTAACCCATCCGTTTCATAAAGATATGGAATATCTACCAAACCAGCTAAAGTTCTGCCAAAATCAATCACATTTAACCAAGTCTTGCAATTTTGACTTTTTACTGACATGCCAGGAAGCGTCATTACCATAGGAATATGATACACACTTTCATAAAGATTATTTTTTTCCATAAGCCCATGCTCCCCCAGATACTCTCCGTGGTCTGTTGTAAAAATGACAATTGTATTTTCCCACAGTCCGCTGTTCTTTAAATATGCAGTAATTTTTCCCACATTATCATCAATACACTTTACTTCTCCCAAATATTGCGCCTTTGCTCTTCTGAAATGCCCCTCTCGTTCAAACATACCACGAGGGAAATAATGCAGCCTTCCCCAGGTATCCCGCTCTGCCCAATCAGGTATTTCCTTCTGATAAAAACTTTCCGGCACCTGCATCTTCAGAGGATCAAACATAGTGTCATAAGGATGTCTTACAGCAAATGGCTGATGTGGATCTGGTATGCTTACCATGAATAGAAAAGGCTCTTCCTTTCCGATCCTGCTTTTCAGGAAACGAAGTAGTCTCATTTGCCAGCCAATCTGTGGTATATGATTTATCATCTCCCATATTTGGAGAAGGAATTGCTTCACCATTATCTCTAAAAATTGACTTGCAATGCCCGAACTCTACCTTATCCTCCCATTCACAAAATCCTAAGGAATTATATTCTCCAAGCTTTTCTCCCCTTTCCTTATGATCTGCCAAATGCCATTTTCCAAGATATCCTGTGTGATATCCTGCTTGTTCAAAAACTTCTGCAAATCCATGTTCCTCTCTATTTACCGGAACACCATTACGATAAGCTCCATTTCTATGCGGATACCTTCCTGTCATCAAACAGCCTCTGGATGGAGTACACACTGCACTGGGAGTATAAAAATTATCCAATATTACTCCATCTTCCTTTAGCGCATCAATATTAGGTGTACTTACCTCATTTCCCCCATAACACCCAAGTACATCTCTCTTCAGCTGATCTGTATAGATAATTAAAATATTTTTTTTCATGCTGTCTATTATCCTTTCATCTATATTAGCCTTTTACCGAACCAATCATAACACCCTTAACAAAATACTTCTGAACAAAAGGATACATAATTAATACAGGAAGAGAGGATACAATCATAACACCATACTTAATAGTACGTGCAATCTGTTTCATTATCTCTAATGCATCCGGGTCCATAGAAGAAGGGTCAACTGACTGCCCGCTAATGAGAATATCTCGTAAAATGACCTGTAAAGGGTATAGTTTCATATTGGTTACATAGATCATACCGTTAAAGAATGAATTCCAATGGCCTACTGCATAATAAAGTGCCATAATAGCAATAATTGCCTTGGAAAGTGGAAGCACTATCTTTACAAAGTACTGAAACATATTGCAACCATCAATCTCTGCAGCTTCCTGCAGCTCTATAGGAAGCGTATTAATGAAAAAAGTACGACACAAAATCAGATTGAATACTGAAAATGAACCCATTATCATCAAAACATACGGTGTATCCACCAGATGAAGCCCATTTACCACCAGATAAGTAGGAATTAAACCGCCAGAAAAAAATTTGGTAAAAGTAAAATCTTCATAATAATCCCACTTCCTGCCATATCCTTTCTGGACAATGCATAACCGGCAGGAATGGTAATAAATAATCCAGCGATGTACCTACCGCAGTATAAAGAATCGTATTTCGATATCCTATCCAGATTCTTTTATCTCGAAAGATATATTTATAACCTTCCAATGTTAATCCTTTAGGCAAAAACAACACTTCACCAGAAGCTACCATATTAGGATCACTGATGGATGCAATAACCACAAACCAGAGCGCATACAGAATCACTATAGAAATGGCAACTACACTTATGTGTACAATTAATAGGAAAATCAAATCATTTTTTCCCATTTTTTTCAAATTTTTCATATTGATACCTCTTTTCAAGTTTATCTAACCTTACCATAAACTTACATCAGAAACCTTTTTTGCTATTTTATTAACCACCACTAATAACACCATGTTAATCACATTATTAAACAAACCGATTGCTGAAGAATAACTGAACTGTCCTCCCTGAATACCAATCTTATATACATATGTTGCAATGATTTCCGAATAATCCAGATTAATATTGTTCTGCAAAAGGAATGCCTTTTCAAATCCAAGATCCATAATTTCCCCGGCTCTCATAATAAGCATAATAACCATAGTTGGTACAATAGCAGGCAAATCAATATGCAAAAGTCTCTGAAATCTTGTAGCTCCATCCACCGTAGCAGCCTCGTGCAGCGTCGGATCCACAGAGGTCAACACTGAAATATACATGATAGAACCCCAACCAATGTTCTGCAGAACCCCTGACCAGACATAAATATGACGGAAATTAGACGGATTAGTAAGAAAAGCCACTGAATCTATCCCTATAAGCTTTAATAGTTGATTAATGACCCCATCGCTTGATAAAAAAATAAGGATCATGCCGCAATAAACTACTGTAGAAATAAAGTGAGGTGCGTAGGTAACCATCTGCACTACCTTTTTCAACTTCACATTTGTAATGTAATTCAATAGCAAAGCAAAAATAATTGGCATTGGAAAACCTGCAATAAGAGAATACAAGCTTAATGATAACGTATTCCAAAGCAAATCCTTAAACTGGTAAGATTCAAAAAATGTCTTGAAATGCTTTAATCCTACCCAAGCACTTCCCCAGATACCATCAGCAACGCGGTAATCCTTAAAGGCCAGCTGAATACCGTACATCGGTATATAATTAAAAATAATAACATATATCAACATTGGAAGAATAAACAAGTAGCAGACCCAATTTTTTTTCAATATCTGCTTAAAGTTTTATTTTTCTTTTGTT
>ENA-OQAZ01000346-OQAZ01000346.1-human-gut-metagenome-genome-assembly--contig:-NODE-346-length-26458-cov-13.646045_pt1 | contig 26458 bp, 21 predicted proteins | sample MGYA00242737_ERZ504531 | MGnify/ENA primary metagenome ERZ504531 (study PRJEB26092, sample SAMD00036244) | human gut metagenome | host: Homo sapiens | study: EMG produced TPA metagenomics assembly of... | reverse complement strand
GGGATCGTTCGGAAAGAAAAGTGGTCAAGGGAATTATGCTGACGAAAGGAAAGCAAGGAAGGAAAAGGAGACATTCCAGAGAAGAAAAAGCAGCCAAAAGAGAATCTGCCCGTTACCGGGAAACTTCCGAAGTGATGGAAGATTCCCTGGATAAGTTCCACGAGGAGATCAAAGGCAAGTCCAAAAGGGAACGGGTGCTGAAGGAACAGCGGAAAAAAGTTTCCCATCTGTCTTTTGGTGATGAGGGTGACGGCATGGTACATGGTGCCGGGATCGGTATCCGGAATCCGGCATCGGCAGTCAAAGATGCGGCAGTCACAGCAGCACACTGGAAAACGCACGAAAAAGAGGATGAAAATGCGGCAGTGGAAGGGGCACACCGGGCAGAGCTTGTCGGGGAAAGCCTTGCAAGGAAATCCATCTACATGCGGGAACGGCTGAAAGGGCGAAGGGAAGAATCCCGGAGATTAAAAGAAAGCGTCCTGGATGAAGCAGAAAGGAGCAGGCTGATATTTGAGACTGCCTATGGAAATGAAGCGAAGGACGCAGTGAAAAGAGAAGCAGAGAAGAAAAAGAAATCTGCCCTGCAGAAACTCTTTCAGAAGAAGCGTTACCAGAAGCAGTATCAGGCAGCCAGACAGAGTAAAAAAGTAAAGGATGCAGCGATCACTTCCGCACAGAAGTTTACGGAAAAAGCGAAAGATGCCGTCAAGATGGTGGCGGCACAGAACCGGGGGATTTTTGCCACGGTAGCTGTCTTTGCTCTGATCTTTGTGCTGATCGCAGCCAGTTTTACCAGCTGTACGGCATCTTTGCAGGGAGCTTCTTCAGCAATCATCTCTACCAGCTATTCCAGTACGGATGAAGATATTTATGCCGCTGAAAATGCGTACCGTGCCTTGGAAGAAGCACTGAATACACAGATCAATCAGATGGAATCCACCCATCCGGATTATGACGAATACCGGTACCAGATTGATGAGATCGGTCATAACCCATATCAGTTGATCTCTTATCTTACGGTAAAATACGGCGGCTTCACTTACGATGAAGTGGCAGAGGAGATTAAGGAGATCTTCCGACAGCAGTATGGAATCACCACAGACTCTACCAGAGAAACAGTTACAGAAACCAAGACTGTCCGGGTAGGGGAGTCCTTGGGACTGGTTGTGACAAGTGGGTACTGTAACTGCCCGATCTGCTGTGGCCAGTGGAGTGGCGGACCGACAGCCAGTGGGGCAATGCCGACAGCAAACCATACGATTGCCGTGGATGCGGCGAATCCATTTGTGCCGATCGGGACCCATGTAGTCATGAACGGTGTGGAATATGTAGTAGAAGATACCGGAGCGTTCGCAAGATATGGGGTACAGTTCGATGTTTACTATGACAATCATGCGGCGGCATCCGCACATGGACACCAGACATGGGAAGCCTACATAGCAGACAGCAATGGAAACCAGGAAGTGCAGGTCACGACTACAAAAGAGGTGAACCGTCTGGATGTGACGATGACAAACCACAGCCTGGATGCCGTGTTAAGGAGCCGTATGACAGAGGAAGAACAGGAACGCTACGATGCGTATAACAAATATTACGGCAACCGTGATTATCTGTTTGATCTAAACAGCATACCCACCGGAAGCAGTGGATTTGGTTATGACATACCGGCAGATGCTTTATCTGATCCACAGTTTGCAAAAATGATACAGGAAGCAGAAAAATATCTGGGTGTTCCATATGTATGGGGCGGTTATTCCCCAAGTGGTTTTGACTGTTCCGGTTTTGTGAGCTGGGTTATCAATAACTGTGGAAATGGATGGAATGTCGGAAGATGTACTGCAGATGAGCTGCGGTCACACTGTTCGCAGGTATCTCTATCGGAGGCAAAGCCGGGAGATCTGATCTTCTTCCAGGGAACCTATGACACACCGGGAGCAAGCCATGTGGGAATCTATGTCGGCAATAACATGATGATCCACTGTGGCAAGCCTGTCCAGTATACCAGCATTGCAAGTGCTTACTGGCAGGAACATTTTATGGCGTTTGGTCGTCTGCATTAAAGGAGGTGACAGGCAGATGAACATGAAATTAAAAAAACTTCTGAATGATATTCAGAAAACGGAGGATAAGATTGCTGAATTACAGGAACACCTGAAGCGGCAGAATACATTGAGACAGCAGATGGAAGATATAGAGATCGTTAAGTCGTTCCGTTCCATGAAGCTGGACAGCCGCAGCCTGCTTGTCCTGCTTGACGGGATTCAGAAAGGAACCGTTACGATCCAGATGGATGAGGACGGTGGTATCACGGTGGAGGATGCAAAAGCTCCGCAGAAAAAGGAAAACAACGCAGAAGTTCACAGACCACCTGTTGGTCAGATGACAGAAAGAGAGGTTTTAGACGATGAGGAATAAAGTGCTAAAGAAACTGCTTATGATTGCCATGGCAGTCACCATGATCTCCGGGACATCCATTGCTACGGTTTATGCAAATGCAAACCCACCGGCAGAGGAGACAACGACACAGGTAGTAGAAGAAACGGCAACAGAATCAACAGAAGATACGGAGAAGAAAGAGGATACCGGAAGGGTCACCGGGGAAGGGGATAATTCTGCTTTTTCTACTCCGGGAAATGCCCAGCTGGTGGATGATAAGGAAAATGATGATACGAAACAGTTCCTTACCATCCTGACCAAGAAGGGAAATACATTTTACATGGTCATTGACCGTTCCAGCAATACAGAAAATGTATATATGATGTCCCTGGTCGATGAGAATGACCTGGCAGAATTTCTGGATGAGACAGAAAAGAGCAAAGAAACCGAAGAATCAACCGTAGTGATCCCGGAAACCACACCGGAAACTACCCCGGTAGCAGAGGAGGAAACCGGAGTGAAGAAAGAAGAAAAGACAGGAATGAATGTAAAAGGACTTGGAGCAATCGTACTTGCAGCGATTCTTGGAGTGGCAGGTATCGCCGTTTATAAAAAGCATGGACGTGGCAAAGAGGATGACTATGTAAGCGAACAGCTGGAGTTCTCTGACGGACCGTATGTAAATGAAGAAGAGGATGAGGAAGAAGAATAAACTTCCATCTCCAAAGAAGCAACCAAAATAAGGACAGGGGCAGCCAGAGCAGTTTGGCTGCCCTTTTTTCAGAAAGGACAAAAAAAGCGTATGTCAAAATTTTTAGTGATCGCAGAGAAACCAAGTGTGGCACAGAGTTATGCCAAAAATCTGTCAGCTTATAAAAAAGAGGACGGATATTTAGAAGGGGAGAGCTGTATTGTCAGCTGGTGCCTTGGGCATCTGGCAGAGTATGCACAGCCGGAGGAATATGACCCGAAATATGGGAAATGGCAGTTTGATGACCTTCCGATTCTCCCGCAGGTCTGGAAGTTGAAAGTTTCCAGAGATAAGAAGAAACAGTTTGATGTGTTAAAAAGCCTGATGAACCGAGCAGATGTGGACTATCTGGTAAATGGCTGTGATGCAGGAAGGGAAGGGGAACTGATCTTCCAGAGAGTGTATGACCTTGCCGGATGCAGGAAACCGGTGAAGCGTTTATGGATCAGTTCCATGGAAGATACGGCAATCCGGACAGGTTTTCAGACAATGAAAGGAGCAGAGGAATACCGGAATATTTGCATGGCTGCGGTATGCAGGGCACAGGCAGACTGGCTAATCGGAATGAACGGAACCAGGGCATATACGACCTGTTATTTTAAACGTCTGGTTGTGGGCAGGGTGCAGACGCCAACGCTTGCCATGCTTGCGGAACGTCAGGATAAGATTGAGCATTTTCAGAAAGAAGCCTTTTATAAAGTAGCACTGACAGACGGAAGGCTTACGGTAGTTTCTGAAAATATTGCAAATGAGGAAGCAGCCGATCTCCTTGCTTCCTTATGTATGGATTCGGAAGCAGTGATTACACAGGTAAAGAGGGAACAAAAGAAAGCGTTTCCTCCCAAACTTTATGATTTGACCAGTCTGCAAAGGGAAGCAAACCGTTACTTTGGCTATACGGCAAAGAAAACACTGGATATGCTGCAGGAATTATATGAAGAAAAGCTGGTCACTTATCCAAGAACGGACAGCCAGTTCGTGACGGAGGATATGAGGGATACCGTAGAGGAACTGGTAGGGAAAATGCCAGTCTTACTTCCGTTCTTGGATTATGGACAGCTGGGACATAACATCACCAGAGTGATTAACAATGCAAAAGTATCCGACCATCATGCGATTCTTCCAACAAAAGAAGCCGTAGAAAAAGGAATCTCTGATCTGACAGCGGACAAAAAGAACCTGATGATGCTGGTCTGCCAGCAGCTGGTGCAGGCAACAGGGGAAGAGTATCAGTATGAGCAGACGGATATTACGGTCAAATGTCAGGGACATGATTTTACCGCCAGAGGAAAAGTGCCGGTGCAGATGGGATTTAAAGCGGCGGGGAATGCCTTTAAGAACCAGTGCGTGAAAGCCAAGCCGGAAGAAGAAACGGAAAAAGAAACTTCCATTCCATATGGATATGAAGAAGGAATGACGCTTTCTCCGGTAAAGGCAGAAAAGACAGTGCATTTTACTTCCCCGCCAAAACCATTCAATGAAGATACCCTCCTTGCCGCTATGGAAACCGCAGGGAATAAAGACTTTGATTCGGAGACAGAGAAGAAAGGACTGGGGACTCCGGCAACCAGGCAGGTATCATTGAAAAACTGGTTTCTTCCGGCTATGCAGTCAGAAAAGGAAAGCAGATCTTGCCAAGCACAGAGGCAGGGAACTGGTGAATGTCATGCCGGCTTATCTGAAATCTGCCGCAATGACTGCCGAATGGGAAAATCAGCTTTTAATGATGGAAAAAGGGCAGATCACCGATACACAGTTTATGGGTGAGATCACTTCTTTAGTCGGTAAGATTCTTTCTGTGTGCAGGGAAATACCGGAAACGGAAAGGAGAAGGTTCCAGAAAGCAAGGGAAGTGATTGGTAAGTGTCCGGTCTGCGGCTCTGATGTCTACGAAGGAAAGCAGAATTTTTACTGCTCCAACAGGCAGTGTGATTTTGCCCTTTGGAAAGAAAACCGTTTCTTAGGAAGCATGGAGAAAACACTGGATAAAAAGATGGCAGTGGAGCTTCTTGATAAAGCCTGCACCCATGTAAAAGGGCTGTATTCCAGAAAAAAAAGATATAAAGTTTGACGCAGACCTTTTACTGACACTGGAGGACGGAAAGCCAAGGTTCCATCTGGAATTTCCAAAGAAGAAATAAGGCAAGGAGGTAGGCAGTATGTCGAAATTACAGGACATCCGGGAACTGGCACAGGAACATGCGACATCGGTGAGCAGTTCGCCAAGGGACTGGATGGGTTATATGGATACCGCAGCGAGACTATACCGGTATCCTTTTACAGACCAGTTACTGATCCACGCACAGCATCCACAGGCAACCGCCTGTGCGTCCCTGGAACTGTGGAATGAGAAGATGTTCCGCTGGGTAAACCGGGGAGCTAGGGGAATCGCCCTGCTTGACGAGAATGGTCATAATACCAGACTCCGGTATGTGTTTGATATTTCAGATACGCACATGGTGGCAGGCGGAAGAAGCCCTTACCTGTGGCAGATGCAGGAACATCAGCAGGAAGAGATTCTTACCCATCTGGCAGAAGCGTATGGTCTGGAAGAAAAAGATACAGGGACTTTATCGGATGCGTTGATGGCGGTTGCAAGGGAAATGGTCGCAGACAGTCTGGAAGAATATCTGGACGGCTTGGAATATGCAGCGGAAGGAACGTATCTGGAAGATCTGGATGAAGTTACGGTCCGCAGTGATTTCCGCCAGCTTGCAACGGACAGTGTATATTACATGCTTTGCAGACGGTGTGGTCTGGAACCGATGGAGCTTCTGGAAGAAGAGGATTTTATGCATATTACCGATTATAACCGGCTGTCTGTACTGACCTTTCTTGGAAATGCAGCAAGCCAGATCAGTGAGAGTGTTCTGATTGACATTGGAAGGACGGTACATAAAATTTCTCTGGAAGAAGCCAGAAAAGAGGTTGAAATTTCCAATGAAAGGAATTATAATAACTTTAACACGTTAATGCGTGAAAATAAGGGCGTAGAAAACAACAAAGAAGAAAATATCGAGAATGAAGGAGGAACCGACTATGGAACTGACATATCATCGCAAGGGGGATTACCTGTTTCCGAACCTGACCGTAGAGGAGGAAGAAGTGACAATAGGGAAATACGGGATGCTTCGGAGGACATTCCTGAAGGAACACAAGAACAGCCTGTATCAGAGCCTGTTCCTGACAGGAAAGCTGAACAGCCATCTGGCAGAGATCGAGAAGGCAGCACAGGAGAGGATGGACAGCCAGATGGAGAAACTGCTGAAGAACCATCGGCACCGGACAAGGAAGCAGACCCGATGGCCTGGACAGCACATATGAACGCACTGATGGCAACAGCGGAAGAGAGCATCTTGACGGAATTGGTATACAGCTAGTTGAAGATACAAGAGAAGATGGACTGAGCAAAGCAGAGGAAGAAATTGCCTCTGCTTTATCTTTGCCCGAATATCCTACAGCAAATGAACAGAAAAGGCAGATTGGTGAAAGAGTAGCTGCTTTTTATGCCGGGGAGATTCCTATTCCGGAAAGTGTTGTGGATGATATTTTACGGACGGGAGGAAACCGGACAGGAAGCCAGCTGCGTATCATCTATAACTTTATGAGTGAACAGTCACCGGGAGAATACACGGAGTTTGTAAAGCGTGAGTATAGAAAAGGCGGCAAAGGTTTTCAGATGGATGGAAGGGAGTATTCCGTCTGGTTTGATGAAACTGGGATGCAGATCGCAGTCGGGCATACGGTGGCAGACCAGATTCTGGATAAAGCCTTTTTATCCTGGAAAGATGTCAGCAGACGTATCCATCAGCTTTTAAATCAGGGAGAATATGCCCCGCAGTCGGTATTGGATGTGGCAAGGGACAACGCATTGAAGGAACACGCACAGGCACTTGCTTATATGAAAGGGGATATGGCAGAAGGTGTGGCAGAGATTGTCTTTGATGAAGCAGATCTGCCGCATCTTCGTAGTATTTATCCGGAAATCACGGATTATCTTACTGAAAAACTGCAAGATCCAGGGTGGCTTTCGGATTTGAATGAAAGACTGGAAGCACTGGCAGAAGCCTATGAGACGGACAACTCTCTTATGCGTTTCCATCATTATAATCCGGTCAATATCTCCAGACAGTTCCAGAAGTTTGCAGATGAAGTGATCCCATACCAGGCAAGAGAGGGATTCTCATGGAAAGAACAGCAGATGTTCATTACACAAGACGAGATCGACGCATTTCTTGTCAGAGGTGGGGCGTATTCCGAAGGCAGACTCAGGATATATTCCTTTTATCTGCTGCATGAGGATGAAAGATCGAGGACAGGTTTTATCAAGGAACAGTATGGGATCGGTGGAAGCAGTCATGCACTGTCTGGTGCCGATGATTCACACGCAAATTATGATGGAAAAGGATTGTTTCTTGCAAGAGGTGCTTATGGAAATCCATATACATCAGTTTTATTATCTTGGAATAAAGTTGCAAATAGAGTAGCTTATCTGATAAAGAATGACCAGTTCCTGCAGGCAGAAGATTATGCTCGTATGCCGGAATATGAACGGGAACAGATGGCAAACAAGGTACTCCGCTTTTATGACCGTCTTCCGGAAGAGATAGACAGACCATTTACGGATGATTTCTTCTGGGAAAAACCAGGAAAAGAAATGGTGGCAGTTTTAGAGAATCCAGAGCAGGCAGAAGAACTGTTACAGAAGATGGATGCAGCATTGGCAGTTCTGCCATTAGATTTTGAGGCATATGGGACAAACTACCAGCAGAAAACAGAACTTCTTTCAGAACTTCACCAGTATGCAGAAGGAACCTATACGATTTTCCCGACACCGGAAGTAGAACCGTCTTTTGTGGAACCATCCGGGCACCAGATGACCATGTTTGATTTCTTAGATACGAAGGCAGTGACAGAACCGACCGTAGTAGATATGTCAGATGTAGAGGAAATAGAAGAGGAAGAGGTTACTGCTGAAGAATCTATTTCAGAGAGTCAGGAGCAGGAAATAATAGAAACTTCTGAGGGACAGGAACAGAAAGAACCAGAAGAAGAGGTAACAGCTAAAACAGCAGAAGAATTGGCGGAGTCTGGATGAAGGTGTTTTTGAGTATCAGGGGTATCATTTTGAAGCAGTAGGGGTATTGCCGGAAGGAATAGAAGGAAAAGATCTGGTTGCACAGACCCGTTCCAATACAGAACTGCATTTATCAACCTACCATACAGAAGATTTCCCAAAGTATTCGTATGATGATTTTTATGCAGTCAGCAATGCACCGACTGCCGATGTGTTCCGGTGTCTGGAAACCGGACGCAATTATATTCCCGGAGAAAATGAACTGTTTGGATATGAGGGAGAATTCCAGCCATATTTAAAACCGGAAGTAGAAAAGATTGTAACAGAACCGCATAATTTTCGGATTCAGGATAATGACCTTGGGGCAGGCGGTCCGAAGGCAAAGTATAAAGCAAATATGGAAGCCATCCATTTATTGCAGACTCTGGAGCAGGAAGAACGTCTGGCAACACCCGAAGAACAGGAAATTTTATCCCGTTATGTTGGCTGGGGTGGCATCCCGCAGGCATTTGAAGAGAATAACAGTAATTGGACAAATGAGTATCTGGAGTTAAAGAATACCTTATCACCGGAAGAATACAGTGCAGCAAGAGCATCGACCTTAAATGCTTTTTATACATCACCGACCGTGATCCGAAGCATGTATGAAGCACTGGAAAATATGGGACTGAAACAGGGAAATATTCTGGAACCGTCCTGTGGTGTTGGTAACTTTATGGGACTGATCCCGGAGAGTATGAGCAAAACTAATATGTACGGTGTGGAACTCGACCCGGTTTCGGGCAGGATTGCAAGGCAGCTTTACCAGAAAAATAAGATTGCCATACAGGGATTTGAGGAAACAGATTACCCGGACAGCTTTTTTGACTGCGTGATCGGGAATGTACCATTTGGAGCATATCAGGTCAGTGACCGCAGATATGACCGCCACCATTTTCTGATCCATGATTATTTTATCGCAAAATCCCTTGATTTGGTTCGTCCCGGTGGTGTGGTAGCCGTGGTGACTTCCAGTGGGACGATGGATAAGCAGAATCAGGCAGTCAGACAGTATTTTGCAAACCGGGCAGAGTTATTAGGGGTGATCCGCCTTCCAAATAATGCGTTCCAGAGAAATGCCAATACAGGTGTTGTTTCCGATATTTTATTTTTCCAGAAAAGAGACAGGACTTCCATCGAGGAACCGGACTGGATACATCTGAAGGAAACTGCCGAAGGATATTCGGTCAATGCGTATTTTGCAGATCATCCGGAAATGGTGCTTGGAGAGTTTACAACGGAGAGTACCCAGTATGGAAAGCAGGAAGTAACCGTAAGACCAAAAGAGGGAATAACCTTAGAGGAGCAGTTAAAGGAAGCTGTAAAGCATATACATGGTACCATTACGGAACTGGAACTTTCCGATACCGAACTGGAAGAAGATGTGGTGTCCATTCCAGCAGACCCGGAAGTAAAGAATTTCAGCTTTACGGTGGTCAATGAGGAAGTGTATTACCGGGAAAACTCTGTGATGAACCGGATGGAACTTCCGGCAATGACAGCGGAACGTGTCAAAGGGATGGTGAAGATCCGTGATGTTACGAATGAACTGATCCAGTGCCAGATGGAAGAGGGAAGCGATGAACAGATCACAAAGCTGCAGGGAAAACTCAATGAAGAATACGATACCTTTACAGCAAAATATGGTCTGCTTAGCAGTAATGCCAATAAGCGGGCATTTAGCCAGGACAGCAGCTATTGTCTTTTGACTTCTCTGGAATTTCTGGATGATAAGGGAGAACTGAAACGGAAAGCGGATATTTTTACCAAAAGGACAATCCGCAGGGCAGAAACGGTAACTTCTGTAGATACTGCCAGTGAAGCACTTGCGGTTTCTATCGGTGAGAGGGCAGGCGTTGACCTTTCCTATATGGCACAGCTTTCCGGAAAAACAGAAGAGGAGCTTACCGAAGAACTGGCAGGGGTAATCTTTAAGAACCCAATCAGTGAAAAATGGGAGCCATCGGACGAATATCTTTCTGGAAATGTGAGGGAGAAACTGCAGATTGCCAAACAGTTTGCAGAAAATCACCCGGAATATCAGGTGAACGTGCAGTATTTGGAGCAGGTACAGCCAAAAGATCTGGATGCATCAGAGATTGAGGCAAGACTTGGGGCAACCTGGATCTCCGAGGATTACATTACACGATTTATGGCAGAGACATTCCATACACCAAGATATTATGTAGGGAGCAAGGTCAAAGTCCAGTATGCCGAAGTGACCGGACAGTGGAATGTTATGGGAAAGAATGTGGACAGCTACGGAAATGCTCTTGTTACTTCCACTTATGGAACACAGAGAGCCAATGCCTACCGCCTTTTGGAAGATGCCTTAAATCTTAGAGATACCAAGATTTATGACACGGTACAGGATGCTGAGGGAGAACACCGGGAATTAAACCGGAAGGAAACGATGCTGGCACAGCAGAAGCAGGAACTGATCAAAGAGGAATTTAAGGAGTGGATATTTAAAGACCTGCACCGACGGGAAGATCTCTGTAAGATCTATAATGAACGATTTAACAGCATCCGTCCACGGGAATATGATGGAAGCCATATTCAGTTTGTTGGCATGAATCCGGAGATTACTCTGATGCCGCATCAGAAAAACGCAGTGGCTCATGTGCTGTATGGAAATAATACGTTACTGGCTCATTGCGTAGGAGCTGGAAAGACATTCCAGATGATCGCAGCCGGTATGGAATCAAAACGGCTGGGACTCTCACAGAAGAATCTTTATGTTGTGCCAAACCATCTGACCGAGCAGTGGGGCAGTGACTTCTTACGCCTCTATCCGGGAGCAAATATTTTGGTGGCAACGAAGAAAGACTTTGAACCAGCAAACCGAAAACGGTTCTGTTCCCGTATTGCGACAGGGGATTATGATGCGGTGATCATCGGACATACACAGTTTGAGAAAATCCCTCTTTCAAGGGAACGTCAGATTGCCATGTTGGAAGATCAGATTGCAGATATTACGTTTTCCATTGAAGAAGCAGCACATCAGGCAGGGCAGAATTATACCATCAAGCAGTTGGAAAAAACAAAAAAGAGTCTGCAGGCGAGGATGAAGAAACTCAATGACCAGACCAGAAAGGATGATGTAGTAACCTTTGAGCAGTTGGGGGGTAGATCGGCTGTTTGTGGATGAAAGCCATAGTTTTAAAGAAGTTTTGTATACAAAAATGCGGAACGTGGCGGGTATCTCACAGACGGATGCACAGAAAAGTTCGGATATGTTTATGAAATGTCGGTACATGGATGAACTGACCGGCGGCAGAGGAATCACCTTTGCTACAGGTACTCCCGTATCGAACAGTATGACAGAGCTTTACACTATCATGCGTTATCTCCAGTATGACACACTCATGCGTATGGGTATGGGACACTTTGATTCCTGGGCGGCAACGTTCGGGGAGACAGTGACCGCAATCGAATTATCACCGGAAGGAACGGGCTATCGTGCAAAAACACGGTTTGCCCGTTTTTTTAATCTTCCGGAGCTGATCTCCATTTTTAAGGAAGCTGCAGATATTCAGACTTCTGATATGCTGAATCTTCCAGTGCCGGAAGCAGAGTTTATCAATGAAGTCTTAAAACCAAGCGAGGAACAGCAGGAAATGGTCGGGGCATTTTCGGAACGTGCGGAAAGCGTAAGGGCAGGCTTAGTAAATCCGACCGAGGACAACATGCTGAAAATCACGAATGATGGAAGAAAATGTGCCTTGACCAGAGACTGTTGAATGAACTTCTCCCGGATGCCGAAAAAAGCAAGGTCAATACCTGTGTGGAAAATGCTTTTCAGGTATGGGATGAGGGAAAGACAGACCGGACAACCCAGCTGATCTTCTGTGACCTGTCCACACCAAAAGGGATGGCAGTTTCAATGTTTACGATGATGTGAGGGAGAAGCTGGTTGCCAGAGGAATCCCGAAAGAAGAGATTGCTTTTATCCATGAATATAACACGGAGGCAAAGAAAGCGGAACTGTTTACAAAGGTGCGGGCCGGACAGGTGAGAATCCTCATGGGTTCTACACCGAAACTCGGTGCTGGTACCAACGTGCAAGACAGGCTCATTGCTCTGCATCACCTTGACTGTCCGTGGAAGCCGTCTGATCTGGAACGTGCGCCCGTAAAGGCATCATAATAAATATACCTTTGGCAAGGTATTAGGATAGTATCTTACAGTCCTATCATCAACCGATTTACCTGTGAGGGAAACTAAATATCAGGGAAAATAGCACGTCGGTAAAGCCATAAGTCAGCTAATTACCAAGCTGCGACTGAATGGGGAGATGAAAAGTTAGGTATGAGGATAAAGCCCATACTGGTTGAACGATAGTCCAAACGGTCAATGTCGGGACTATGGCGTAAGGTAATTATTATTCGCCATATCTCAGCACTTATGTTCCGCTGTTCAGGAGCGTAAGCAAAGATAGGCTGAGACGTATATGCAATAAGCATAAAAGGATGGAAGTCGTATCCGACAACCTAACAAGCCAAATCGTTAGTATGATGCTAAACGGGGATTACCTAAGTCGAAACGCTTAAAAATAAGCTATTAAGTGTAGGCTTATGAATATTCGATATGGTAACGGAGCCTTCATAGTAGTCCGAGAGTGTTAATGGCACTTACATGGCGAAGGAAGGCAGTTTATAACATTAACAATATAGAAAGGATAATGTGTGATACATTATGAGAAATCCTGAAAATGTGTTAATCAGCTTAACGAAACACAGTAACCAAAAAGATTACAAGTACGAGCGTTTATACCGTTTGCTCTACAATGAGGAACTGTACTTAACCGCTTATCAAAACATTTATTCCAATGACGGAAGTATGACAAAAGGTACTGACAAGCAAACGGTTGACGGTATGAGTATCGAAAGAATACGGAAAATCATAGTTTCGCTCAAAGATGAAAGCTATCAGCCAAAACCTGCAAGAAGAACCTATATTCCAAAGAAGAACGGAAAAATGCGTCCACTCGGAATACCGTCCTTTGAGGATAAATTGCTTCAAGAGGTTATCAGAATGATTTTAGAAGCTATCTATGAGAGGCATTTTGAAAATACTTCTCATGGGTTCAGACCTAATAGAAGCTGTCATACGGCACTCAATGAAATTCAAAAAACTTTCACGGGTGTGAAATGGTTTATCGAAGGAGACATTAAAGGTTTTTTTGATAACATCAACCATGCTACGTTGATTGGAATTTTACGAGAACGTATCAATGACGAGAGATTTCTTCGACTGGTAAGAAAATTTCTGAATGCAGGCTATATTGAGAATTGGACTTTTCATAACACCTATTCGGGAACACCGCAGGGTGGCATTATCAGTCCTATTCTTGCAAACATTTATTTGGATAAATTTGATAAGTATGTAAATGAGTATGTCCGAAAATTTAAAAAAGGTAAAAAGCGTATGCGTACAAAAGAGTACCGCAGGAACGAAGTCGAATTAAGCAAAGCCAGAATCGCATTGAAAAATGCAAACGACGACTGTGAAAGAGAAAATGCGATTGCACGCATAAGGCAGTTGGAAAAAGAACGGGTGAATATTCCCCCAAGTGACCCTATGGATAACAATTATGCAAGGCTGGTCTATGTCAGATATGCTGATGATTGGCTGTGCGGAGTTATCGGTTCGAAAGAGGATTGTAAGAAAATAAAAGAAGATTTTAAGAATTTTCTCAAAGAACAATTACAGTTGGAGCTATCAGAAGAGAAAACGCTGATTACCAATGCCCAAAAAAAGTGCGAAATTTCTCAGTTATGAAATCAGAGTACGGCATAGCAATCTAACCAAGAGAGATAAAACAGGCAAGCTCGTTCGTAATTACACGGCAGAATTGTACTGGAAGTTTCAAGTGATACAATCAGGAAACACTTGATTGATACAGGTGCTATGAAGTTAATCTACCATAATGGAAAAGAAATTTGGAAACCCAAGGCAATATACAGATTGAAAAACTGTGATGATCTGGAAATACTCGACTACTACAACAGTATGATACGAGGTTTTTACAATTATTACTGTATAGCCAATAACAGCTCAATCATCAACAGCTACAAGTATATTATGGAATACAGTATGTACAAAACCTACGGCACAAAATACAGAACATCAATTTCAAAAGTAATCGGAAAATTCAGAGCAGGAAAAGATTTTGCTGTAAAGTTCCGTAATTCCAAAGGAGTTGAGAAAATGCGAGTGTTTTATAACGAGGGTTTTAAACGGCAGAAAAAAGCATTCCAATCTAATGCAGACTTAGTTCCAAATACAATCAAATATTTCAGCAGTACAAAGCTAATCGACAGAATAAAAGCCAGAGAATGTGAGCTATGCGGAAAAACTAATACTCCCATAGAAATTCATCATGTTCATCGGCTTAAAGATTTACAAGGTAAAACTTTTTGGGAAGCTCTTATGATAGCGAGAAATCGCAAAACAATAGCTTTGTGTAGAGAATGTCATAAGAAATTACACTGTGGACAGTTAAATTGAGTTTATAAATGGAGAGCCGTATACAGTGAGAGTTGTAAGTACGGTTCGGGGGCGAGTATTTGGAAACCTACCATAGCAATATGGCAAGGCGCTGGGTACTTAGCCTACAGCAGGAAGGGCGTATTTTAAGACAGGGAAACCAGAATGACAAAGTAAAGATATTCCGGTATGTGACGGAGAACACTTTTGATGCGTATATGTGGCAGATTTTGGAGAATAAGCAGAAGTTCATCAGTCAGATCATGACCAGTAAATCCCCGGTCAGGGCTTGTGAAGATGTGGATGATACGGCACTGTCCTATGCAGAGATCAAGGCACTTGCTACAGGCAATCCGTACATTAAGGAAAAAATGGATCTGGATGTGCAGGTGAGTAAGCTGAAACTCTTAAAGGCAAACCATACCAGTCAGATTTACCGTCTGGAATCCGATATTGCAAAGAATTTCCCGGTACAGATCAGTGCATTGAAAGAGCGGATTGCCGGGATGCAGATAGATTCCCAGGTAGTAAAAAGCGTGGATTTACAGGATAATGACACGTTTGCCATGACAGTAGGAAATGTCCTTTATGAAGATAAGAAAGAAGCAGGCGAGGCATTGATCGCTGCCTGTGCAGGACTAAAAACCGTTAGCACCGGTGGAAAGGTCGGGGAATATCATGGGTTTACGTTATCTGCTTCCTACAATATGTTCTCCAATGCATTTGAACTGACGGTCAAAGGGAAATGTTCTTATAAGCTGGAAATCGGAAAAGACCCGGTAGGAAATATGCAGCGTATCCATAACACCCTTTCTTCCATTGACAGGAAGCTGACGGAAAGTGAGCAGAAATTGGAAACCGTACAACAGCAGCTTGCGACAGCACAGGAAGAGGTAAAGAAACCATTCCCGAAAGAAGCAGAGCTGAATGAAAAGATGGAACGGTTATCTGAGTTAAATGCGTTGCTGAACATGGATGAAAAGGGCAATGAGACGATTATGGCAGATGAGGATATTGGCAGAGAAGGAAGTAGCACAGATAGCAGGGATGCTGTAGAAGAAAAAGAACTTCCGGAAACAGCAGACAGAATCCATAAGCCATCTATTCTGGAACGCTTAAAGCAGGAAAAAGCACAGCAAAACGCACCACAGCAGCCGACTGTGCAGAAATCAGCAAAGAAGAAACACGAACAGGAGTTATAAAAAGTTTCCCGTCAGGATATTTTCTGGCGGGAGAAATCCAAAAGGAGGATTTGTTTTATGGCAAATAATATAGAGAAACAGTTAAAGGAAATATCGGAACGGCTGGAACAGGGCGTAAAGGAGATTTTTACTTCGGAACGGTATACGGAATATCTGAATACCATGTCCAAGTTCCATAATTACAGTTTTAATAACACCCTTCTGATCACCATGCAGAAACCGGAGGCTACTCTGGTGGCAGGGTATCAGGCGTGGCAGAAGAAGTTTAACCGCCATGTAAAACGTGGGGAAAAAGGAATCCAGATCATCGCACCGGCACCCATCCGTGAGAAACAGGAGATTGAAAAGATTGACCCTGTAACAAAAGAGCCGGTGATCGGGGATGACGGTCAGCCGGAAACAGAGATCGTGGAGATGGTCATTCCAAGGTTCCGTGTGACAACGGTATTTGATGTCAGCCAGACAGAGGGAGAGCCGATTGCAGAGCTGGAAGTATCGGAACTTACCGGGAGTGTACAGTTTTATGACACATTTATGGAAGCATTGCAGAACATTTCTCCTGTGCCAATCCGCATGATGGAAATAGAAGGGGAAGCAAAAGGCTATTATCATCAGACAGAAAAGTATATTGCAATTCAGGAAGATATGAGTAATCTTCAGACCATGAAAACCGGAGTACACGAAGTAGCCATGCATTGCTGCATGACCGGGAGGTAATGGATGCGGAAGGAATTTTAAAAGACCGGACAACAAAAGAAGTAGAAGCATTATACCCATGTTTTTATAATGTTGATCTTTTAAATTATTTTCCATAAATCCTCACTTTCTTGTAAAAAAGATGAGCATTATCAGATATGCTATTATCAGGTTTTCCCCTCGAATGGGAAGCCGGAAAGGAGCGCATTTGATATGCAAATAAACTATTTAGATGCTATTTCATCAGTTCTCAATATGATGAAACAGCCAGACAGTGCATGTAAAAATATAGACATGCACAGAACCTGTTATACTACACTCTTCAAGTACCTGATGGATAAGGGCATTCCTTTTTCAATGGATGCCGCACTGGACTGGCTTGAGATTAAAAAACGGGAAATTTCCTATGAGACGTGTTCCCAATATAGAAATGCCCTGTTCCGCCTCGAGCATTACCTGCTCTTTGGAGATATCAAAAGTTCTTTCTGCCGCTCAGAAGACAGTTTTTTCTGCCGGAGCGGAATATCGGAATCCTTTTTTCGCCTGACATATGAGCTGGAAGAATACTATGCGACCACACAGAATCCCTGCTATTACCATACGTATTCTGTTGCCATCAAGGAGTTCTTCAGGCTTGCTACTTCCCTGGGAGTTACAGAGCCGGAAGCAATAACCATAGATACTCTTATCGAATACTGGAATACTTACTGCAAATCCTGTAAATCTCTTGACAGACGTCAGAACGCCATATGTGCCATGACAGCACTTATGAAATATCTTCACCGCAGAGGTGATGTGCCAGAGTGTTACCAGCGGGTTCTTTTTGGTGAGAACGTTGAAATACTGCTTGAGATGAGACTTTCTAAAACAGGTACCGCATTTCATCCGAGTATACCTCTCGCTCTTAAAGCTGATGAATATCTTGACGCTTTGGACGATTGGAAATACATGAAATCATCAAAAGCTGTTTATCGCAATGATTTCACATGGTATTTCATGTTCCTGGAACTTAACCATCTGGAACACTCGGCAGAAACTGTGACATCATGGATAGGTATACTCCCGGATTGCCCGAATCAGATCAAAGCCAGCAGTTCCGGATCAGCTCATCGTTCACACACTATCAGAATGTTTGAAAAGTATCTCCAGGGCATAATGGAATCCAATATAATCGCTGAGCCGATGCGTGCATCTGATCATCTTCATCATGGAGCAAAAGCATCCTTGATGGTTTCATAGAAAGCCGCAGGCGGGATGGAATGACCGATAAGACACTTACCATGTGCAGGGCAGCCGGATGCAGTTTCTTCAAATATCTTGAAGATAATGGAATAGATAATCCAGTCTCCATAACACCCGATGTGGTTAAAGCATTTCATAACCATGATGTCCACTCGACCCCGGAAAGTAAAAATGCATATGGAACCAAGCTTCGTCAGCTTCTACGGTACATGGCTGACCAGGATCTGATTTCACCAACACTTGCTTTTGCAGTATCTGCAAGCTGTGCGCCTCATCGCAGCATAGTTGATGTTCTGAGCGATGCTATGGTCGAGAAAATATATGAATATCGTGAGAGAGCTTCTACTCCCATGGAGCTCAGGGACACAGCCATGGTCATGCTTGGACTTCGAATGGGTATCAGGGGAGCAGACATCCTAAAGCTTCAGGTAAATGATTTTGACTGGAAAAACAAAACTGTTTCCTTCATTCAGCAGAAAACAAGCAAAGCAATAACGCTTCCAGTCCCAACGGATGTAGGTAATTCAGTATATAAATACATCATGAATGGACGTCCGGAATCAGCTGTCACAGGCAACGGTTATATATTTATCCGCCATCAGGCACCATATATTCCGCTTAAAGTTACAACGGCGTGCCGTGGAGCTTTAAAAAGAATACTTGCTGAATATGGATTTGAATTATCTGCTGGTCAGGGCTTTCATATGACACGAAAAACATTTGCCACAAGAATGCTTCGGGCAGACAACAAACTTGATGATATTTCCAATGCTCTCGGACATGCACGTCAGGAAACAGCAGAGGTATATCTTGAACGTGACGAAGATAAAATGAGGCTCTGCCCTCTGGAATTTGGAGGTGTTTTATCATGACATACATTTTTGAGAGCGGTCTGGCACATCATATCGAAGGACTTATACAGCAAAAACGAGCTGATGGATATGCCTATAATTCCGAAGAAAAGCTATTAAAACGCTTTGATACCTTTTGCGTACAGAATTATCCGGAACTGACAACAGTCACCTATGAAATGGCAGCCAAATGGTCAGAAGCCAGACCGGGCGAAGGAGATGCCTATCATAATCGCTGTATGTCGATGGTGAAGGTGCTGAGTGAATATATCCTTTCCCTTGGTCAGGAAGCATATATTCCTAATTTTTTCTGCAAGGCTTACCGTCCTGTTCTTTACATTCCATCAAAAGAGGAAGTTAAGGAACTGCTGCAGAAAATGGATATCCGCACGTCTCATAATTCAGAGCAATTTAGACTCGATAGAGAGTGCAAGATTCTTTTTCTCCTATATTTTTGCTGCGGTCTGCGTCTGTCAGAAGGGCGATTGCTAAAATGGGAGCACATAGACCTGGATAAAGGAATCCTTACTGTCCTTGGCTCAAAGGGTAACAAGGACCGCCTTGTATATCTTCCGCAGGATAGCCTTCCGGTACTTAAAAACTATAAAGAACGTCAGGAAATGCTTTTCCCCGGAATTGACTGGGCTTTTCCGGGAAAAGATCCACATAAGCCTGTTTCGTGCTCTGGAGTAGAATCAAGTTTTAACCGCCATTGGGCCATGCTTCCGGTTGCCAAGACAGTTGATAAACATCCGACACCCCACTGTTTACGCCATGCTTTTGTAGTGGAGAGATTTAATGAGTGGATGCATCAGGGAATTGATACAAACACTATGCTCCCATATTTAAGCAGATACCTTGGACACAAAAGTCCTGACGAAACGTATTATTACTATCATCTTGCAGAAAAGGCATTTGATACTATCCGAGAGAAAGATTCAGTGTCTGGAAAGGTCATTCCGGAGGTGATTCCCTATGAAGAATAAATCAGCAAAGATATCGACTGACCAGCTGTTCTTTTCTCACACATGGAACTTTCTAAATGTTTATTTGGTAAAGCAGGTCGGACGCAGTCAGGCTACAGCAGAATCCTACAGAGATTCCCTTACAATATTTAAAAACTACCTTGCAGATGAATTAGGTAAATCCATAAGCACCTTTCAGTTTTCTGATTGTACCAAAGAATGTATTTATAATTTCAGAGAATATCTGCTTGCAAATGGCAGCCAGCCATCAACTGTAAATGTAAGAGTCGCGGCTATCCGTGCCTATCTGAACTATGCCTCGGATATGGACATATCAGTCCAGTCAGTTGCCCTGGCGATCAGTCAGATCTCACCATGCAAAACCATTAAAAAGGAAAAACCTATTCTGTCCGATGATGCACTTGCTGCAATACTGTCTGCACCGCCGAATACGAAATTCGGTGTACGAGACCGTGCTATTTTGATTCTTCTCTACGATACAGCTGTAAGAATCAGTGAGCTGCTTAATATTCGCCTATGTGATATCGCAATGGAATCAAAATATCCAAATATTTTCATAACCGGCAAAGGTAATAAAGAAAGAACCATACAATTAACAGCTAAAGCAGTCGAACACCTTAGGGAATATATACGTGTATATCACAGTAATTCTTCCAAAGAAGCATACTTATTTTCCACAACAATAAAAGGTGTAACAGACAGGATGTCCGTTGGAAATGTCCAGCGGATTATAAAAAAATATGCAGCTCTGGTCAGTGAAAAAGGGGTTAGTCTTCCGGATTCGGTTCACTGTCACATGTTTCGCCGAACCAGAGCCACAAATCTTTATCAGGATGGAATCGCCATTGAGCTGGTTTCTACAGTGTTAGGACATGCCAGAACTGATACAACCAAAAGCTACTATGCAAAGCCATCTGTTGAACAGCTTAGAGACGCAATGGAATCTGTTCCAACACCTGTATCTGATGAAGCACCAATGTGGGAGGGTAACGAAGATGAAATGGCAAGACTTTGTGGATTGCGCTAACGAATAATGCACATCTTTTAGTAGAAAAACGTCTTATTTCTCAGCATTCTTTAAAATGATTAACATTTTGGAATGCTGAGTATAACGCTTCAAATGTTAATGTTTCCATTTGAAGCAGAAAGTGTTGCCTATGTGGTATGCAACCATTTTGGACTGGATACATCGGAGTATTCCTTTTCCTATATTGCGAGCTGGTCTTCCGGTAAAAATATGAAAGAGTTTCGTGCTTCTATGGACACCATCCGTAAGACTTCTGCTGATATGATCGGACAGATTGAGGAAAAACTCAAGGAACTTCATATCGAAAGGCCAGAGCAGGAAGTAACTGCTGTGGAGCAGACAGAAGAACTGAGTGTCATGCAGTATGCGGAGCAGACCATCAACCGTCTGGAACAGGAACGGACGATTTTCAGCAATGACCAGAGAAACCTTATCGTGAATTTTGCTTATAAACTGGATGACAGGGAAGCGACGGAAAAACTGGCAGAGAATCTTGCAGAATCTATTCTGGATGGAAACAGGGAAGCGGTACTAAAACTGATTGGAGAAGCGGAGGAACAGATTGACAGTCTGCCGGATTCGATGATCGGTTTATCAGAATTGCATGAAGCCGGATTTTATTCAGAAAGTATGCTTCCGCTTACCAGGGAACGGGCAGTGGAACTGCACCATGAGGGAGTAACGATTTACGGGCTGACCGGAGCAATTGGCGGTCAGGAGCAGTCGCAGAGGGTTATGAATCTGGAATTGGATATTTTAAAGCATGACGGGTTATTCGGAGTGACGAAATTTGAATGGGAAAATTACCGGAGAAGCCAGGAAATGGTTATGATACCAGAAGAAAAAGTAAAGATCAAAGAAACGCTTCTTCTGGAAAGCGATGGAAACCGTTATGGTATTTATCAGATCAACAGCGGACAGGAAGAAAGAGGGTATCAGTTTTTAAGTCTGGAAGCGGCAAAAGAAATGGGATTTACCGTAGATGGTAAAGACTATCAGATGGTTTACAGTGAAAGACTGAGAGATGCTACGACACTGGATAACCTTTTTGAGCGATTTAATATAGAACGTCCAAACGATTTTACCGGGCATTCCATGTCAGTCAGTGATGTGATCATTATGAACCGGGGCGGCAGATTAACCGCATACTATGTGGATTCCTTTGGATTTACAGAACTGCCGGACTTTGTGGCACAGAGAGTTGAAATGTTAAATGCCAATCCTGTAAAAGCGTATCCGGAAGTTATATGGGAACTTTGGAAAAGGCTATGCAGGAGAGAAATGTAGATGCTTACCTGGATTCCAGAAAACTGAATATCGACTGTAAAAATGCAATCGAACAGGCAATCGCAGAAAACTTTGATGGCATGAGCCTGAAAGCGGATACTGCAATAGGTGTGATTGAAAAATATGGGGAAGAACGAGTTGCCTTTGTTCTGGCAAATACATTGAAACAGCTTTCCCATGATGGAAGATTTTCTGATGGCAATAAGCAGTGGGCAGATGGCATTGATATTCCGGAAAATATCAGCAGGGGAATGGATCTGAACAGAGATTATATTGTGGAAAGCCATCCTGCAGTCCTGAATGGCTTCATTGATATGGCAAGAAACGAAATCCGCACCCGGAAACTGGAAGAGGTGCTTGGCGTGAAAAATCAGCATATCACTGAAACTACAAGAGGGTATGAAGCAGACGGACATACAGGTACATGGTATGCGATTGATATGAAAACTTATCATGGGGAGCGATTCTTCCAGATGCGGAGTGAAGAATACGGTCAGGATGTGGCAGATATTATCGTATCGGAAAATGGAACACTGGTGGCAGAGGACATCTGGCATGGATTTGATGAAGGAGCCAGGGAAGCTATTTCAGAATATCTGGAAGAAAATGGTGCAACAGTATATGACCTGATGAATCTTCCAGGACAGGCAACCGTTATCTTGGCAGACGGAACAGTTATGAAAATCATGGAACAGCAGCCAATCAGTACGGATACATGGGAGCCGACACTGATCGGACAGAATCTGCGGGGGGAAGAACAGAAATTCAGTTTTTTCGAGATACATAAAGTCAGAGAAAATAATGGCATTGATCTGAAAATGCCAGAAAATCATTATATTGACCAATATTATGTGATTGAAGATCTGGCAGCAAAAGGTGGGATGAAGATTGAGAGATATAAGGATCTTGGAGCTGCCCTTGGAGCATATTACTCTTTGCCTAACCATAAAATGAAAGCTCTTGGAATTGAGAATACGGCACCGCTGCGAGGCAGTCTTGATTTTATCCAGTGCAAGAATGGAGTAGATACGCTGATCTATGATTGCCAGGAAGTGGAAGGCTGGCTGAATCCGCAGATATACAATACTTTTAAAGAGATAGGCAACAGTCTGGAAGTGCATGATACAGAGATAGCATACCAGATTGGAGATCAGTATTTCACAATTCAGACGGTAGAAGACGGTTATGATTATACGTTCTATGATAAGGATTATCTGGAAATGGATGGCGGTGTCTACGATAATCCGAATATTTCTATTTCAGAAGCAATGGAGAATATTTTAGAGGAAGAAGGATTGTCCATAGAAGATGCAAATGTGATAGATTATGAAGAAATGTATGCAGAAATTGAATATGCAGAAGAAGAGAGACGGGAGAAGATACAGTTTGAACGTAATTGTCCAAAGGCTTTTTTTGATGGTTATGACAGGAAAGCGGCATTAAAAAATTATGAGGGAATAACCGTACAATTTAAAATGTCTGGTATGTATTTAACAGTGCAACCGACTGAGGAAGGCTATAAATATCTGGTTTATGATCAGGAACTTCATGAAATTTCAGGAGATGCCTGTGGAAATCCAGAAGATTCTATTCAGAAAGCAATGTATGCCAGTCTAAAAAATGAAGGATTGGAAGATGTTGAATGTGTAAAAGTTGATGACAGGGAGTTTCGGGATAAGGTAATCAGTCATTCTAAAGAAGTGCTAGCCAGTGGAGATGTTCGATTCACTTCAGAACTTGGCAGATGTGAAACAGCATTGAATGGGATGGGCAGGGCAGAAATTGAATATGAAGTTTTATTTCATGCAAGAGCTGTGCTGGAAGAAATGGGACTGGAAAATGAAGTTACATTGATTGGGGCGAGAGTACATGGTTCCAGAAGTAGAGATGACCTGTATCGTGCAGATTCTGATCTTGATGTGGTGCTTTCTTATCGAGGAAATATTCGAGAGGATAGTTTTTTTAACGAATTGAATTCGTATGGTATGGCAATAGCAGGCATTAAAGTAGATATTACCCCAATCTTAGAAGAAAGAATTACTTTGGCAGAGTATATAAAGGAATCGGAAGCCTATCTTGATCAGCAGGAAATCAGGAAACTCGCAGTGGACTTGGATAATTTTAGTTATGAATATGATACTTATGAATATAAAGATACCGTTGAAAATAGGGAAGAACAGGTTGAGAAACTCACAGAGGATATTTTGAACAAGGAGACAGCAGGTTTAAAAGACTGGCTGACTGAGGTGGCAGAAGAATCGGATATAGACAGCGATGTAGTCACTGCCCAGTCATTACTTTCACGTCTGAAAAATGCAGAAACACTTTCTGTTTTTACCAGACAGCCAGAGCAGAAACAGCCGGAAGACACGATCACTTTTTATGTTGCGGAGTGTATGGAATTTCCTGTTATGGGTGAGTATCATGAGAACCTTACCCTGGAAGAAGCCTTACGCATTTATGAATCAATTCCTGCAGAACGCATAAATGGAATAAAAGGTGTTGGATTTGAACTGCATGATGGAAGCGATTATGACGGACCGTATGATCTTATGCGACTGGGAAAAGTTGACCGGGAAGGTGTGGAGATGATTCAGCATTATAAGGAAAGTCCATTAGTGCAGAAAGCAATGGATGATGTAGAAAAATATTTTGACTCAAAGCAGGAGATTACGAAAATAGAGGAAAAAGCAGTTGAAGATAAGTCTGTACCAAAAGAAAATCTTTCGCAGCCAAAGAGCAGAAAAGAATCTGTTCTTCAGGCACTCAGAGAGCGTCAGGCGAAAATAAAAGAGCAGGAGCAGAATATGTCGAAAGAAAAATCCAAGGCACATAAGAAGGGAGATGTAACATTATGATGGTAAGGTTTGAGGAAGATGAATATATAGCAGTGGCAATTTTTGATGCAGGAAACCGGGTACAGACAATGGAAGCAATGGATGAGATTTTTTCATATCTGGACGAAGATATGAAGCTGCTGATTTTCACGACGATTCAGAAACTCTATTATCTTAGCGATGAGGGATATGAAGAATTGCAGAAAACGGTAGAAATTTATAAAGCAGATCTGGAGGTGGATGGAGAATGAGTAGAAGTCAGTTTGCAGTTTACCAGTTAAAAAAGAAACCGGAATTGAGAAATCTTCTTTTCCGTACCTATGAAGAACTTGCACAGGATCAGATTCCTGTGCAGGTGGCAAATTATGAACAGGTGTATCTGGGAACAATGAAGCCGGGAGAAACACCAGAGCAGATAAAAAAGGAGCTGGAGAAGAAACAGCCGCACAATTATAAAGGTCATGCAGTCAGTACCAGTGATGTGCTGATCCTGAATGATGAGGGTGTCATGACCACTTACTATGTAAACAAAGACACTTTTATAGAGATTCCTGACTTTATGAAAGTCACATCTTCAGAAAGCGGTGGACTTACCAAAGATACAGTCGGATATGAAATAGAGGGAAAAGACGGAACATGGGAAGTAATAGATTATCTGTTGGTAGAGGGGAAAAATTATTTTCTTATGGAACATGAGCAGTATGGGAAAGATGTTGCGTATGTAGTCTTAGATCAGAAAGGTAATGTGCTTGTAGACAGCACCTACAATGGATTTGATGATGTAGTAAAACAGAAGATTCTTGATTCTCTGCATCCGCCAGTGCAGGAGCAGACAGAAGGCTATAAACCGAAATTGGATAACTGGCAGAAGTACATGGAGAATGGAGAATACCTGCGAAGTGCGGAAATTACAGAGGAAGCAAATTATAATATGATTGACGGACTTAAGAATAATGCTGCACCAAAAGATAAAAAGAACCATCAAAAAGAATCTGTCCTTGCAAAACTAAATGAGAAAAAGGAGGAAATTGCAAGACGCACTGGACAGAAAGCTATGCAACAGGTAATGGAATCTGAGGGAGAACGTACCAAAAAATAGAGCAAGTAGAAGAGAGGCTGGTCACATAATTGTGGCTGGCTTTTTCTATGTAGTGTGTCCAGCGAAGCTGGACCACACTTGCCGGTGTAAGTCCGGTCACGGTAATCGCCAGTGAGCCGTGTAGCTAAACTCGGTGCGCTGTAGTAATACAGGGTGCTAAGCGAGTGGATAAAGTAACCTTGATAAAAGGTGCAAGCAATCATACAGACCGTAACATTAAGTGAATTCTGTCGTATCGTTAAAAAAGGTCTCTGAAAAGAGAACAAAGGGGAGTTGAGCCTTGTGCATATGGGCGAAAACCATGGAATGTGCGAAGAAACTGGAAAGCAGCACAGAAGAACCCCTCGGTATATAGGAAGCGGTATATATGAAAAGTGTGGTTCGGAACTGGAGAGACCCTACCCATCACCGAAAGGTAAAAAGAAAGCGTATAAGCTTGGCGAAATCGTATTTCTGATGGGAGGGAGTCGGAGAGGAACATAGTACCGATAAT
>ENA-OQAZ01000343-OQAZ01000343.1-human-gut-metagenome-genome-assembly--contig:-NODE-343-length-26569-cov-1.906626_pt1 | contig 26569 bp, 33 predicted proteins | sample MGYA00242737_ERZ504531 | MGnify/ENA primary metagenome ERZ504531 (study PRJEB26092, sample SAMD00036244) | human gut metagenome | host: Homo sapiens | study: EMG produced TPA metagenomics assembly of... | reverse complement strand
CCAAAATTTCTGGAAAAATGCAGTCCGTTTACATGTGGATTTTTCTTGGCTGCCGTCTCAATCTGCTGCCAGGTTCCGTCTTTTGAACCATCGTTTACAAATACGATCTCATACGGGACAGATGCCTCACTCAGGATGCGGTCCACCGTATCAGCCGTTGTCTGTATCATTTTTTCCTCATTATAAGCCGGTATGATGACAGATAACATATTCTCCCCTCTTTTCTTTTGATTGGCGGACATCCGTGCCTACTCTTTAAAGAATCCCAGTTTTTTGCAGATACGGTATCCCATTTGTCCCCTTAATTTTTTTAATTGTTCCGTTTTGATATCTAATTTTTCCTTCTGCGTCTGGATTTTGACAGTCTGTCTCTGCACTTTCAGTCTCTGCATACAGAGTTTTTGGCGATGTACTTCCAGATTTGTATTTTTCTGTTCCTTCAGTACGATCAGTGTGTCAACTAAAGAACCGGTCAGCATCGTACGGTACGCCTGATATACCTTTCTGGAATAATAATAGTTCTCATAGTCTTCGATTCCAATCTTCCGGAATCCCTCCTGAAGCAGCATATCAAACAGTTCTCTTGCAGATGCTTCGTTTGTCTGAAGATCGATACTCTGAACCAGAAGATTTAAGGTTTTGTTATCAAAACTCTGTTTTACCTTCTCATTTTCAAAAGCTCCCCGCTCTTTCAGAATATTATGTGCTGCCAGAAATGCATCGTACGTGCTGTAAAGATCTTTGGAAAGACCTGAGGTAAGATTATTCGCATTATTATAGCGATAGTCGATCAGTCTCTCATCTACAACGGTAATACGTTTTGCCAGATAAAGTGCCTGCATGACAAACACGACATCGTTTGCTCTCTGGCGGTGTTCGAACTTCAGATCGTTGTCTGCGATCAGAGAACGGCGGTACATTTTGTTCCATGGAATATTCGTTGTAAAATTAAAAATATACTGCGGAATATCTTCTTTTGAAAACGGCACTTTTTCCGGCATAAATTCTTTTCGCAGATAGTTGGACGGCAGCACATAGCGATCCGTCGTATCATCCCATTTGCGGATATCGCAGACGCACAGATCGGCTTCATCTGCCTCTGCTTTTGTATAAAGCTTTCCAAGTGCATCCAGTGCAAAACGGTCATCCGCATCCCAGAACACCACATATTTTCCGCGGCTTTTGCAAAACCTGCGTTTCTCGCCGCTCCGGCATACTGATTCTTCTGACGGATCAAAGAAAGGCGGAAATCTCTCGATGCGTAATCTTCGATGATCTCTGCCGAACGGTCGGTTGATCCGTCATCCACGCAGATTACTTCAATGTCCTTTAACGTCTGTTTCAGAACATTTCCAAGGCTGTCAAACAGATAATTTTCTGCATTGTAAACCGGCATAACAACGGAAACTTTGATCTCATCATCTGTTCTTTCATGACTCAGTTTCAGACTGTCATAACGATCAGCAAAAACCATATGCAGAATACGGTCTGTCGCATGGCCATCGCAGGACCGCATAAATTTCTCTTTGAAATCAATGACTTTCTGTTTGTCAAAACGTTCATCCAGATGGCTGATATAATCGATCATCTCATCGTTTGTCTTGCAGACCGGTCCCGGTGTCAGCTCATTGTAATCGTAATAGAAGCCTCTCCAATCAAAGTATTCATCCAGGTCATAGGCAAAGAACAGCATCGGACGCTCAAACAGAGAATATTCAAATACCAGTGACGAATAATCCGAAATACAGATATCGCTGACGCAGAGCAGATCCTCGATCGTCATGGTTTTTGTTGCATCAATGGCAAAGGTTCCGTTTAATTCTTCCGGAATCTGCGGTACATTCTTTACTAACGGATGGTGCTTAAAAATCACTACATATTCATCTTTGAAATGCTCGGCAAACTTCTCCAGATCAAAGCAGTCCGGCGTTTTTGCCCTCGCCACACGACCGCGGAATGTCGGTGCATATAAGATGATCTTTTTTCCTTTGGCTTTTGGAAATTCTTTGTACAGGTTCTGGAATGCCTGAGCGATCGTCTCACTGCGATAGAAAATATCCGTACGGCTCGTTCCGACCGGGCGGATTGCATCTTGACGGTCCTTCATATCCATGGCTTCCGCATATGCCCACACGATCTCCGGACTGGATACGGTAACATAAGTATAATTCTTGTTGTTCGGATGGCGTTTCAGCTCTTCTGCATTCGGTCCGAAGATCAGCTCCGCAGTGCTCATACCAAACTTTTTGAAGGCTCCGCATGCATGCCACAGCTGGGTAACGATCGTTTCTGGCCGCATATCCACGCAGCTGAGTACGTCGGAAGCTTCATTTACAAAGATGTATTTTGCAGTTGCCGCATCGGCCAGCATCTCTTTACAGCGTCTGATGTATTCTTCTCTTGGGACAAAAGAATTTCGCAGCAGATGTACATGGATATCCAGGTCAAAATCTCTTTGCAGCTCATCATACAGAATGCGGAAACTGTTGCTTACGTCCGGCAGACGAAGCTCAATAAAAATGACTTTTCGTTCATCGACCGGCTCATTCTTATGTGCATTGTATGCAGCCGGCAGTGTCTCATAGAGAAGCTTGTCTTTTCTCTTTCTGCCCATATATTTCTTTGCTGCTTTTACCGGCGGAAGTTTCTTAATCTTCTTTCTTCCTTTCCAGTAAACCTTTTTCATTGCTCTTATTACCTTACTCATCCGTTTTCTCCTTCTTGATCATTTCCAGCAGTCGCTCTGTTGCATGTCCGTCGCAGGCACTCATAAATTTCTCCTTGAAATCCGCGACCTGTTTTCTGTCAAAACGCTCCTTAAGATGGAGTACATAATCAACAATCTCCTGCGTGGTGTGCACAACCGGTCCCGGTGTCAGTTCATGGTAATCATAGTAAAAACCACGCCACTCTCCATATTCTTCAAAATCGTAGGCAAAGAACAGCATCGGACGCTCAAATAATGAATATTCAAATACCAGCGACGAATAATCCGAAATACACAGATCACTGACACAGAGCAGTTCTTCGATGACAAATGCATCAGAAACATCATACGCAAAGCTTTGACACTCCTTTGGAACCTCCGGTCTCTGTTTCACAACCGGATGCTGTTTGATCAGCAAATCCAGTCTTTTCCAAGCTTCTCCTGCATCAGACAGAGATCCATGGCATCCGGTGCCTTCGCTCCCCCACACTTCCGCGGAACGTCGGGGCATAGAGCATGACTTCTTTCCTTTTGCTGCCGGACAGATGTCATGCAGTTTTTTCTGTGCTGCCTTCTGAAATTTTTCCTGGAACAGAAGATCTGTGCAGCTGACACCGATCGGTACAACACTTTTGTCCTCTTTCGGAAGATTCATGGCCTCCTGATAAGCCCAGATAACCTCCGGGCTTGATACAGTTATATAGTCATAGTTCTTATAGTAATTATATTTCAGATATTCTTCTCTGCTTCCGCCGAAAAGCTCCTCACAGGTGCTGAAGCCAAATTTTTTTGAACGCACCGCATCCATGCCAGAGCTGCGTGATCACCGTCTCTTCTCTTGGCTCAATGCAGCTGATCACCCTGGAACCCTCACAGAGAAAAATATAATGTGCATCGGCACAGTCCTTCAGACATGCCATCGCATTCTGAATAAATTTCCATTTGTTTCCGGATTCCATCAGATAGTGGACGCTCACTTCCATCTCTTCTTCGCTGCATAATACCTGATACAAAAAACGTAAGCTGCCGGAAAGCTGTGTCAGATTGGCTTCAATGAACACCGCTTTCCACTTTTTTAAAGGCAGCTTACGAAATCTCCTGTATTGCCAGGGAAAAAGAAAGCTTTAAGGTCAGAAAAAGATAGAGTCTCTTTATCTTTTTACTCATTCCAGATCATCACCGTTTTTCCCATCAGTTTGTGTATATCCATTTCAAATGCTCTGGTTATATCCTTCACATCTCTTACTTCTACTTCCGCACCCATGATATTCTCCAGATAAGATACTACTTCCGGATGCTCTTCATATAACTGCAGCAGACCTTCGTAGTCACTTCTGCCGCTGCGGCTGCTGCCGAAAATACGCAGTCCCTTTTCCAGAACCATGCGGGTATTGATCGGTGCCGGATCTTCGCTGACACCTAAAATACTAATTGTACCCTCCGGATGGATATAATCAATGATCTGATTGATCGCTTTGGATGCTGCTCCGCCTCCAACGCATTCAAACGCATGATCGATCTGCATATCTGCCGGAATCTCATTGACACAGTAGGTACCGTCTGCAAAAGTAAAATCCGACAGTTTGTTTTCCGTGACACCGAAAATATAGATTTTGGAATCCGGAAGCATCTTTTTCAGAAGCAGTGAGGTAATGTAACCCAAATTGCCATCGCCCCACACACCGATCACATCACGTCTCTCATGTGAAAAACGTAAGAAACGGTTGATCGCATGAAGCTCACGCTGACAAGCTCTGTATAGGCAGCTACCGTCGGATTGATCCCCTGCGGCAGACGTACAAAACGATCCGGCACAGCCTGAACATATTCCTGCAGAAATCCATCCATGCTGCTCGCACAGAATTTGCTGGATCGCAGATAATTTTCTGCAATGATATCGTCTTTTTCTACCGGTCGGTTCGGGATCATCACAACCTCTGTTCCGATTTCAAAGGTTCCGGTCGGATCATAGATCACTTTGCCGATCCCCTCGTGGATCAATGCCATAGGCAGTTTCTGACGCAGAATCTCTTCCGCCCTTGCACCCTGATAGTAACGCTGATCCGCATGGCAGATAGACAATCTGGTCGGACGCACAATCACCTGTCTGTCATCGATCTCCATTTCCTTAAATGCGACTTCAAACTGTCTTGGACGTTTCAGCTGATACACCGTATTTAGCATACGCCATTTCCTCCTAAAATAGACTCTGCAACACGCAAATCGTACGGATACGTAATCTTTAATATTGAAAACTTCACCTTCTACCAGATGGATCGCATCCCCTTTGAGAACGAGGATCTTGCAGGCATCGGTCAGGATCGTCTTCTCTTCCTCACTCAGTTCATCGAAAACTTCACGCAGACGCTTTGCATGAAAACTCTGCGGTGTCTGTCCCTGATACATTTTGGAACGATCCGGAATATTGCTGATCTTCTGATTATCCATGCTCTCCACAATGGTATCGGTCGCCGGGATAACGGTATCGCAGGCTCCGTACTCTTTCGCATAGTGGATGTTGTCTTCCAGAATACGGTGTGTCACAAACGGACGAACGGAATCGTGGGTGACAATAATGGTTTCTTCATCCAGTCCGTAAAATTTTTCGATATGACTGATCGCATTCATGATCGTATCATTGCGGGTCGCACCGCCTTCGATCACATCGATCTTATCTGAAAGCAGAATATATTTTTTAATGATATCCTGGGTGTAGGTGATCCACTGCTTCGGTGACAGAACGATCACACGCTCAAACTGCGGATTGACCACAAATTTCTCCAATGTATGGATAATGATTGGCTTGCCGCCAACTTCCATAAACTGTTTCGGTTTCTCAACATTCCCCATACGTGTTCCCTTGCCCCCCGCAAGTACAACGCCGTAAACATTTGTTTTTTCCACGATGCTGCCTCCTATTTCATAAATTCCAGGTAACGTGGAAGAACCTCATCCGGTGTTCCGATCTCGATCAGTTTTCCTTCATGCATCCACATGACTTTGTCGCAGAGATCTGCGATCGTATCCAGACTGTGAGAAACGATCACAACCGTACGCTCTCTGTTTGAGATCAGGTTCTTCATCTTTTCATAACTTTTCTTTTTAAACTTTTCATCACCAACGCTGAGTACTTCATCGATCAGCATGATGTCGGTCTCCAGAACGGCTGTGATGGAAAATGCCAGCTTGGAATACATACCGCTTGAGTAAGTACGCACCGGCATATCAATAAATTTGCCAAGTCCGGCGAATTCAATGATCTCATCCATCTTGGAACGGATAAACTCTTCCGAAAAACCAAGAAGCATACCGGAAAGAATGATGTTTTCTCTTCCGCTCATCTCTTTTTCAAATCCGACACCGATCGACAGAAGGGAAACGGAATGGTTTTTCAGGTCAATGCTTCCCGTATCCGGAGAAAAAATGCCGGCCAGTGCTTTGAGCATGGTGGATTTTCCGCTTCCGTTCTTTCCGATGATTCCGAGGATCTCTCCTTTTTCTACTTCAAAGGATACATCCTTTACTGCCTGGAATACATCGGCCTGTACTTTTTTTGAAATGTAATAAACTCTGCTTGATGGAAAACTTCTGCAGGTTTCGATAACTGATATATAAATTTTTTACTTCGATTGCAATTTCGCGTTCCATTATATCACCTTCACATAACTGTTTTCGTATTTATAAATAATCTTTACTCCGATCGCTGACAGGATGAAACTCAGCACCATCCACAGAAGCAGGAATTTTCTTGCCGGTGTCTGGTCATAGATCATACATTTTCTTGCAGAAGTCAGAAGCAGTGCCAGTGGATTGCAATGAAGGATCACTTTATTCCACGGTGCAAATTTTGCAAGCCTTGTTTCCACATTATAAAAAATACCGGTAATATAAAACAGCAGACGCAGTACGATATTGATCACGTTGGACAAGTCCTGTACAAATACGCCAAAATGTGCCACGATCGTACTGCATCCGAACGTGAACAGAAACAGGGTCAGCATGATCGGGATCATGTACAGAATATTAAAGCTGACCGGCACGCGGTAAATGACCATCATAATGATCACGATGCCAAAAGAGACCAGCATTTTAAAGCCGTTTACAAACATGCGGACCATAACCAGAATGTATTTCGGCAAATATACTTTTGCCACAATGGACTTGTTGTTTTTGACGATTTTTACGCTCTGCTGAAGGGTCTTATTAAAGAAATCCCACATCGTCAGACCGATAAAAATGAAGATTGTAAAATACTGCTCTTTTGCATTAAACACCACACCAAAGATCAGGGTGTAGATCAGCATGAAACAGATCGGTCCAATACCCACCACAGCCAGTTCAGGTAGGAACTTGCCACCTCAGACTGCAATTTCGATTTTGCCGAATAGATCGCGTACTTGTAGTACTTTTTCGTGTCTTTTAGAAATCGACTCATTTTATGCGTTCTCCTCACAAATACTTTTTTGCTTTATCCAACTGCAGACCGCCTCACAGGCATGTCCGCTCTCATAGCTTCCCATTTGCTGATGATGCTCCATGATCCTCGCTCTGTTCTTTTCTTCATCGAAAGAGCGGATCTGTTTTTCCAGATCTTCCATATTTTCACAGATTGGAAACGGCCACTCATAATATCTACATAAAAACCGGTCTTTGCAAGATATTCCCGCAGATCCGGTGTATACAGAAAGCATGGTCGGTATAAAAAAGAATAATCCCATATACAGGAGGAATAGTCCGTGATCAGCATATCTGCTGCCGCTAAAAGCTCCTGCATATCAGGATAGTCCGTCACATCCGCTGAGCATTCCGGATCCAATCCTGCCGAATCGTCCTCACTGTAGCGATGTGCCCGGTATAATACATACCACTTTTCGCCATTTTCTTCAAGTACTTTTCGAACTCCTGTAAAATCCGGCATCTGATTTTTCCCATTTGAACGATAGGTAGGTGCATACAGCAAGATCCGGTACTTACGGTCTATCTGATAGGTCTGCCTTACTTTCTGATCCGCCTGCTCTGTGTTCCCACAGACCAGAAAATCATTTCGCGGCATACCGCATTTTAAGATTTCTCCATGGTAAAGAAATGCACGGCGAAACAGCCTGTCACTTGCCGCCTGACAGCTTGATACGATCAGCTGTATATTTTTCGCACAGAACTCTGCACGCTTTCTGGTCGCCCAGTTGGCATCCGGTTTGTCATTTTCAATTTTCTTATAAGCTCCGCCGCCATGCCAGGTGTTGATCAGATACTGCTTTTGCGAAACGGAAACCACGGAGCATAAGAGCCGTTCGTGATGATCACTTTTGCCGTCAGAAGATAATAAAAACTTCTCAGCGTAAAATGTTTCACAAAATGCAGATCCTTCTCTTCTTTGTCACGATACCGCTTTGGATCTGTAACCATCCAGTATATCTCAAACGTGTCCTTCTCCTGCTCTCTGATATAGTCCGAAAGATATCGCGGATTGCAGGAATAATCATATCCTTTGCCGCCTGTAAGCCCGGTAAAAGCCAGCCGGTTCTTCCGGATCGGGAAGAGGGCAAAAATGGAAGCAGACAATTATCTGCAGACAATTTGCTGTTACAGATATTTGATAAAACTTTTCATATCCTATCTCCTCTGGTTTTCCGTTGTCTTTTTTATGCTCTTTCCCGGAAAATCCATAATATTTCCACACACCATGGAGAGCATAGGAAGCAAAATAATAACAGGATTTCAAGATGCCAAAACCCAGGTAACGATATACCATAAAGGTCATTCTCGCCGACTGCAATTTATTTCCTGATTTTCCCTGATTACTTAGCCTATATTTTAACAGAGGTTCCCGGATACCACAAGCTTTTTTATATTTTTGCAGGATTTTCAGCCAGGTAATGTAATCTTCGTGGCTGTCATCGTGCTCCATCGGATAGTTTTTCGCAACTTCCGTTTTCAAAACAACGGAAGAACAGTTGATGCTGTTATGATGCAAAAGGTCACGGTAGGTGATTTCTTCTTTTACCGGAATGATCCGTCCGGTCAGTTCGCCCTGAGGAGTCATCAGCTCTCTTGCCGTACAGCTTAAAACACAGCCTGTCCTTTCCATAGCATCTGTCTGCTTTTTTAATTTCCCGGCTGCCCAGTAATCATCGGCATCCAGAAACGCGACATATCTGCCTTTCGCCATGGCCACACCTTTGTTCCGGCTTCCGGCCGCACCCAGATTTGTCTTATTTTTAATAAAAGAAAACGCAGGGTTATCCCGATACGTCTCCAGCACCTGCTCCAGGTTGTCACCGGAGCCATCGTCTATAACGATGATCTCCAGCGATACCTCCTGGATCAACACGGACTCGATCGCTCTTGATATCAACCCTGCACAATTATAGGCCGGTATGATCACGGATACTAACGGTCTTTTTTCCATAAATACGGTTCTCCTATTGCTGTTTTCCGGTTTCTTTCATTTCCTTTTCTTCCTCTTCTTTGATCTGCTCCAGATTTTCCCTGGTAGCAGCCGTCACCTGCCATTTTTCCACGCCTCGGTATTTTCTTTCTGGAACAGGATCTTAAAGGTCAGAAACATCAGTTTTATATCCAGCACAAAACTGTAATTCTCAATGTAGGTCAGATCCAGTTTTAATTTATCATACGGTGTTGTGTTGTATTTTCCATAAACCTGTGCAAATCCGGTCAGTCCCGCCTTCACCTTCAGACGGTAATCAAACTCCGGTATTGCTTTTTTGTACTCTTCTGCGATCTGCGGACGCTCCGGTCTCGGACCGACCATAGACATATCTCCTTTGAGGATATTGAAAAGCTGCGGTAATTTCATCCAGGTGAAGATTTCGGATCACACGTCCAACCGGTGTGATACGATCATCATGCTTCATCGCCAGCCTTGCTCCCTGTTTTTCCGAATCCACCCGCATGCTGCGGAATTTCATTACATAAAAGACTTTGCCTCCTTTTGTCAGTCTCGCCTGTTTATAAAATACCGGACCTTTGTCGTACAGTTTCACCAGAATGGCAATGACGATCATAAACGGCGATGCCACAATAATTCCAAGCAAAGAAGTTACAATATCAAACGCCCGTTTGAAGAACTGCTGCTCGGCTGTCAGTCCGCGATGGCGGAACAAAAGCAGAGAGGTATCAAACAGGTGAATATTTTCCGCACTCATGATCATAATATCCGATATCTTCGGAATGCTGTAGCAGCGGATATCTTTTTCAAAGCAATATTTCAGCAGGATATTTCGCTCGGATGCCGGAATATCTCCAAGTACCACTGCATGATACTCATCGATCCGCCCTTTGATCGCATCCAGCCCTTTGCTGATATGGATCTTCTCGCAGATGTTGTATTTATCCTCACGGCTGGAAATCTTCTGGATCAGATCCTGCGGGCTGTAATCTCCATATACCAGCAGCATCTGTCTCGGCGGATAGATTTTTGTATAGATCCACCGCATAAATAAGACCCAGACTACAACGATCACCAGATCAACGCCGGTCATTTTCAGAATCGGCTCTATGAATTTCGTAAACTTCCAGCGTCCGATCAGTGCCAGCTGCAGATACGTGATCGCATTTACACAGAGCACGGAAAGAACCTGGGAATACAGTACTTCAAAAACCCGCAAATATCCTACTTTGAAGCCGCCGTAAATACGGTAGAAGAAGTACAGCATCAAAGCATACTGTGCAATGACTACATAGTTTCCGCGTTTCCAGAAAGCTTCTCCGATCGCTCCGGAAAATGCATAATCCTTAAACCATACATAAGCGAACACACCTGTCTGGAGTGTCAGAATAAATGCAGATGCCAGAAACATGATCAGTCTTTTATAACGTTCTCTGTTTTCCATATACTTATCCTCTTCATATAAAATTCCATACTTTTACATCGCCGATAAGTTTACAACACTTTCTCCAAAATTACAATAGCAAAGTCTGTGGCAATGCATGGGATTATGCTTACCATTTATCTTTATAGACCGAGTAACCCCCTACTTTTCCTATCTTTTCAAATCCATTTCTCTGAATTTTAGCATCCTGCTGTTCATCTGCAAGAAAAACCAGATAATTCACGCCCTGCTGTCTTATCCTGCGGATCAGCTTTTTGATCTTCGGCTGTTCTTTTCGCATCTGACGGCGGATTTTCCGCACTGGTTTCTCTGATTTGGAACGCCTTCCGTAAAGCAGCCGGATCGATGCATCATACTGCCGCACATAACCGACCAGATCTTCCGGCATCACTGCAAGAGCCGTCTCACCTTCTGCTCTTGTGTCGGCTATCAGGTTACTGATCTGACACGCATCCGCCGGAAGTTTCTGCATATTGACTGATTTCTGATAGATGGCCTGACCGCCCACATAAGGATTCTTTCCGGTCACGATGATCAGTGCCATCAGCAGAGATGCACATACAGCCTGAATCGTTTTTCTTTCCTGCTGTACATACGCTCACTGCCACATAAGCTAAAATCACGGACGTTGGCAGAATCCAGAACATTCTCCAGTAAACAAAATCCACCAATGCAGTATTTCATAATGATCCTTGCCGTAAGCGGACAGATATAAACGGCTGCAAATAACAGGGTATACCCCACCAGCCATTTACGGTTTTCTTTGTCATCACGTTTCAGGATCAGAAAGAGGAGTGCCGCTGCAAACAACAGATAATGCCATCCACTTCCGATGTACCAGCCTGCCCCTTCTATGGCAATCTGAAATGCTGTTATCATGATTCTACCCTTTCTTCTAGCGTATGATCACATATGCCGCCGCACAGATAACATTCGGCAGGCAGCATATCACTGCTCTTTTTATGTTTCCCCAATTTCTGTCTTTCACCGCATACAAAAGTGTCATAAGCCCCAGCATGATCGGTGCCAGCATAATACCCATGCCGGACACCAGACATGCCGATGTCATCATCAAAAACAATGTCACCCATGCACCGCACATCCTATTCGTTTCCATGCATTCCTTTGCCTGCAAAAAGATCGCCGGAAGCACAAACGATGCAAGAAGAGCCTTCCCCTGCCAGATACGGATCGACAGAAATGTTCCCTGCGTGTAGACTGAATAATAAGAAAACATCTGGATCAGCACCAGAAACAGCAGAAACAGTCCCACTTTCCGATCATCTTTATCAAACAGCTTCCTTCCGATCTTCCAGTAGACAAGATAGGAGATCAGAAGAAAGAAGACCGGTTCGACCGTATGTGCCACAACCGCCGCATGCATATGCACCATATCACTGTAGAATGCAAGCAGGATCGGAAAGGGTGCAAACACATATCTCGCCGGAAGATACGATGCCAGCATTCCAGTATAGGCATCGTACGTGAACATCCCGTTCGTCTCCAGGGTCGTGGTTGCTGTTGCCACATAAAAGGCGTCATCCAGATCCGTTGCCATACCAAAAACATAAGCTCCCATCTGTATGGCGACCAGCAGAAATGCAAGCCACATGGCCGCTGGAATTTTTTTTTCGTGAAAGGCTCTTTTTCCGTTCTGCTCCATCTGCCTGTTCTTTTTATTTTTCCAGGCAAAGATGACTCCTGCCAGAGCCAGCACGCAGGCAAGTATCTCATAGCTGTATTTCAGAACTGCAAATGACTGCCTGGTAAAAATGAGCGGCAATGCCAACAGCTCAAATACTGCAAACAGCAGAACATAACCGCAGATCAGAGCATCTGCATTCGCACAAACCAGTACTTTCTCCTTCCCTTGTCTCAAAAACAGGAAGATTTCCTGCTGCAAGCGGAATGATAAGAAACCACAGCAGAATCTCCAATCCTTTGATCGCCATCCGACTTTTTCTCCTTTATTCTGAAAGTGCTTTCGTTTCCGGTGTCACCTGTTCTGTTGTCGATGTCACATTACCTGTTTCCGGTGTCACCTGTTCTGCCTTCTGTCTGGCTGCCTCGGCTCTTGTCTTCTTTTTGCAGATGCCATTTGCATCAAAACGATACTTTTTGCCGTCGATCACTGCCTTAGTGGCGGTAAGGCGGACGCCTTTCCTGTCCAGATAATAATAGTTTCCATTATATACTACCCAGCGTTTTTTCATTCTGGCTCCGGTCTTCGGATTCAGATAATAATATTTGCCTCTGTATTTGAACCATCCGCTTCTTCTCACACCGGTAGACTTTTTTAAAATAACAGGTTCTGGAACCGACTTTTACCCAGCCGGTCTGCATACGTCCTGCCACATCAAAATAATAATATTTTGCTCCGATCTTCTGCAATCCGCTAAGTGCTGCTCCGGTTTCCGGATCAAAATAGTATTTGTAACCTTTGCGTACCTTAAATCCACGATACAGTTTGCCGCCCTTTGCCGCATAGTACTGTTTCTCGCCTATTTTAAACCGGCCCGTCATCACCTGACCACCGTTTTTCACATAGTACAGAGCACCGTTTGCCTGAAGGAATCCGCTGTAGGCACTTCCGTCTTCATTAAAATAATATTTTTTATCATTAATTTTTACAAATCCGGAAACTTTATGCCCTTCTTCGTCCAGATAATATTCTTTGCCTGCATCGGTAATCCATCCGGTTTTCTTATTGCCGTTCTTATCCAGATAAATCCATTCACCTCCGATCTGATTCCAGCCACGCATTTTCGTGATACCGTAATGGCGTGCGATCGCAGTTGCATCTGCAACAGCCACCGCTTTGATCTTGCATCGCTTCCATAATATTTCAGACAGTCAGAAGGATTGTTCACAAATCCATGCTCTATGATCATGGTCGGGATCTTCCACTGCCTTCCATAATAGATAATGCCAAGTCCTTCCCCTTTCAGATAGCCGAGATTCTTCATTCCGACCGTTGAAAGATTGCTCACAATATCCGCAGCAAGTGCTCTTGCTTCCACAGCATAATCTGCTTTGTTGGTTGAGATTGGCACATAGGCAAGTGCTCCGGAAACGGTATCCTGCTGATTTCCGGTTGAATTGATGTGCAGGCTCACCAGTGCATCTGCTCCCAGATCTTTTGCCACTTTTACACGGTCATATCGATCCATGTCCACATTATTGCTGAACCTTGTCATATAAACAACGATACCAGAGTATTTTTCCAGCTCTTCTTTACAGTACTGTGCCATTTTTAAAGTAATGGTCTCCTCCGCATAAGTCACACCGTTCCAGGTACGTCTCGCACCTGCATCGTGTACATCATGTCCGGGATCCAGTACCAGAACAACGTTTCCATTCGAAGCATGTGATGTGACCCCCGTGCAGAACACAAGTCCCAGCATCGCAGCTGCTGCCAGATTTTTTAATATTTTCTTCATCTCTTCCTCCTGATTTCGAAATACTCTCGTAATTTCTTCTTATTTTTACAACCACAATGTAAAAATCACTTCTTATTTTCGTTCATTTTTGTGATACACATTACTTTACATAGTACCCTAAAAAGGTCTGTCTGTCAATCTCTTAAACCTCTGTTAATTTTTCTTAATTTTTATTTAATTTTTTTATTCCGGATTGCACCGGAACTACCTCAAACTTCCACAAAATGCCGCATACACGACATTTTATTACGTTTTCGGTGTTCGGTGTGTCAATAAGTCTAGATTGCTCATTTGTACAAGCCTGATCGCAATTTAGACTTTTGACACTTGCATCATTTTATAGTAAAGTAATGGTAACCGAATTATCTTTTATAATCCATGTTTTATTTGACTGCAAATTTGCAGGAAATGGAGGAGTTTATGCATTTTAAGAAAATATTGTCTGCCAGCATTCTGGCATCTGCCTGATTTTCTGTATCCCGCAGGCTATTTATGCTGCACCAGATGCGAAAACGGAAACACCTGTCACATATGGCTGGAATTCAGATGCCTGGGGCGTTTCTTTCTGACAGAGAACGGTTCCCGTGCCACAGGATTTTGCAGCATTGATCAGAAAGTATATTATTTTGACCCGGACGGCTATCTTTTTACGCCATCCCAGGAAGGTGTCATGTACCTCGCCCAAAAACCTTATTATTTCCTTGCGGACGGATCTGTAAAAACAGGTCTTTTCTCCATAAAATCAGCAAGTGGTATCTCCTGGTATTATGCCGGAGCCAATTATCAGCTGTTTACAAACCGTACCATTACCCTTGGCGGCAAAATTTACTGTTTCGGAGCCAACGGAAAATCACTTCCAAAGGGACTTCAGGCTTTAAATGGAAAAAAATATCTGATCAGTGCTTCCGGAACCGCAAAGACTGGCCGTCAGAAATATAAAGGAAAGACTTATTTTTTCGACAGCACCGGAGCAATGATGATCGGAAAAGTTACTTACAAAAACAAAACTTATTTTACAAAAGCAAATGGTACGCTTGCCAAAAAAGGTGGGTAACTTCCAACGGAAAAACGTATTATCTGAACAGTAACGGCACCTTTCAGACCGGATGGTTCTTTTATAAAAACAAATGGTACTGCCTGAACAAAAAAACAGGAGCCATGTATAAAAACAAATGGGTAAAAAAAGATGGGAAAAAAGTGTCGCGTCGGAAAAGACGGCACCCTTCAGACCGGATGTTCAAAGCCAAAGGCAAAAAAATATTATGCCGATGCTTCGGGAAATAAGATGGGCGTACCTTACATCGGCGTACAGCAGATCAAAAAGAAAATCTATGTTTTTGATTCAAGCGGTGTTCTCGGAAAAGGCTGGACCGTCTATGGCAGCCGCAAATATTATGCAAACGCAAAGGGCGAAATCACCAGAGGCTTTAAAACGATTGACGGAAGAACGTACTTTTTCAATGATTACGGCTCCATGCATACCGGATGGCTGTACTATAATGGTAAGTACTATTATCTGAATCCGTCCGACGGTGTCATGGTGACCGGCACTAAAAATATCGGCGGCACCTCCTATACATTCTCAGATTCCGGAATCTCAAGCCGTGCTCTGGAAGGGAACTGGACCGTAAAAGTAAACCGACAGCAAAATGTAGTTACTGTCTACAAAGGCAATACTCCGGTACGTGCCATGATATGCTCAACCGGTCTGAACAACGGAACTCCGCTCGGTACATTCACGATCCAAGATAAACTGTATACCCATGCACTTTATGGACCTTCGTTTGGATATTACTGTTCTCACATCACAAGTGAAATCCTGTTTCATTCGATCCCACAGCCACAGCTTGGCAGAAAAAATCTGCCGGCCTATAAATACAACCTGCTCGGCACTCAGGCTTCTGAAGGCTGCATTCGCCTGAGTATGGGAGATGCCTACTGGCTGTTCAACACCGTTCCGATCGGTACGACCGTTGTAGTATACGATTCTCCAAACCCGGGACCGCTCGGTAAACCAAAAGGCATTAAAATCCCACTCTCTCAGAGCTATGACCCTACTGATCCACTGTACTTTAACACCGGAAAATAGATCTTTGACGTAAACAAGAGAATACAGAAAAGCAAAAACCCGCCCGGTCATTCAAAACAACCGGGCGGATTTTCATGTACGTTTCCTGAAGATCTTAATTTTTCTGTTCTTCTCCAAGTCCTTCTTCCACAGCCTTTACCATCGTGGCAAGTGCCTGATCCTCGTCTTCCCCTTCACATTCGAACGTGATCTCATCACCTTCCTTTACGCAGGCTCCCAGCACACTGAGTACGCTCTTTGCATTCACAGTCGCTTCACGAAATGTAAATCTGACGCGGCACTTAAACTGCAACGCTGTACTGCAAAGTACTCCTGCCGGACGTAAATGAAGACCGGAAGGATTTTTCACTCTTACATTCTGACTTACCATAAGTTTACCCTCCTGTTACCGCATTCTGCGGTTTTCCCTGTAATAATTTTTACTCACTTCTACTCCTCCGCAGCTGAAATCACCGTATTGCTGCCGCTTGTCCTCTGCTTTTTGGTCAGGTTTACGACAATCTTCACTTCCGAAGTCAGTTCGTAGCCATCCGGCAGGGTAATCTGAACCGGAACTTCATGTCTCCCTTCTTTCTGATAAGAAGTCAGATCCAACACTGCCTTGACATCATTCTGATCAATATTATCCAACGATCCGTCTACTGCTGCAACTTCTACCGTGATCTTATCTGCAGGTGTCAATACCATATCCAGATCGGTCGGTCTTCCTTTTATCGTAATCGCAGAGAGAGGAATATCAATTTTCTTGGTTCCCATCTTCTCCATAATAACACGAACTGATAAGGTTGAAGCCGTTCCGCTCTTTACTTTTAATTTATCTTTATAATTTTCTTTCAGATAATCCGCAAGATTAATCGTATCAGAGGTAAAACTTTCTGAAACACCCTCTACAGAGATCATATCCGTTAAAGAAAGTTCCCCGTTCAATTCTGCAAGTGTCTCTTCATCTCCGGCAATGCTGATATTCTCCGGAGTCACTTTCACTTCGGACACACAGTATCCCGGTGCCGGGTCACCGTAAGTTCCGATATTTACTTTTACATTCTGTTCTACTTTCCAGAGCTGGATCTTTGCACTTAACACGCCATCTTTGATCAGGTCGCCGCTGCTCGTTGTAAAGACCAGCTTATCCAACTGGCTCTGTGTAAAATCGGTGCCATTTTTATCGGTGACAACAATATTTCCTTTTACTGTTTTATCCGAAGAAAGTCCGCTCACGCTCACCGACATACTGACTCTGTGAATGATATTCATCAGCGACTCCGCCCCCGCAATATTGATCGTATCGCCCTCTTTGATCGTAGAAGTCCCGATGTCATATCCATCGGCCGGCTCCCCGGTCGTATCCACTTCCACACCGAACGATTCCTGCACAACATTTTCAATCTTGATCTTCAGGGATGCCGGTTCACACTCCCAGTTTGCCTTGGTGAGTGCACTGCTGGTACATTCCAGTGTATATGGCACTGCATTGCCGAGCGTCACATTCCGCATATCGGCAACCACTTTAAAATCTTTTGACTGAAGCTTGTTCAGCACAGATGCTCTCGCTTTCACCCATACTTTTACTTTATCGGTATCCTCCTGAACACTGAATGTCTTGTCCACGCCAAAACAGTCACTGTTGCGGATTTCCACTTTTACATCCGAAAAGGACTGCACTTTTTCCGGATCATCCACATTGACTACAAAAATCCACATCATGCAGGCAACCAGCACCGACACTATTTTCAGGCCAAGATTACTGGTCAATATTCTCTTTATTCTGGTTGATATTTTCCTCATTCTTGCCTTTTCCTTTCCAGAATTTAAATCTTTTTGTATTTACATTTTTATCCTGAAGAATAACCAGCTGTTCTTTCAGTTCTTCCGGTGTCACATCTCTGGTAAGAACACCTTTCTGTGCAATGGATACCTTTCCCGTCTCTTCTGAAACAATAATCGTCAGAGAATCTGTCACTTCACTGATACCGACACCGGCTCTGTGGCGGGTACCAAGCTCTTTGCTCAGCTCCATGTTATCCGAAAGAGGCAGATAACAGGTTGCGGAAATAATACGGTTTCCTCTGACAATGATTGCTCCGTCATGCAGCGGTGTATTATGCTCAAAAATATTCAGCAAAAGCTGACTGGTAACTAGAGAATCCAGCTCGATACCGGTTCTTATATACTCGGTAAGCTTGGTGTTTTTTTCCAGAACGATCAGAGCACCGGTCTTTGCTTTTCCCATCTCAAAGGAGCCTTTCACCAGCTCGTTGACGGTCTTATCGCTGAAACGTTCCTCTGCATCTTTTTCCATATCAAACGGTAGCAGCGAAGAAAGGAACTTCTTTTCGCCAAGCTGTTCCAGAGCCCTCCTCAGCTCCGGCTGAAAAATAACGGCCGTTGCCACAAGGATCGCATTGATGCCTTTGCTGACCAGAAACAGAATGGAATCCAGGTTCAGAAGTGTGGCAATAAAGATAAAAACAATCATGACCAGGATGCCCTTCATCAGGGTCCACGCCCGGGTGTTCCGGATCCAGATCAGGATGTGGTACACTACAAAGGAAAGTATGATGATCTCCAACACATCGGAATAAGTAAACGTAAGGCTGGAAAGATAACTATGAATGAATTGTTCATGCCCATCATGATGTTCACGTCCTTTCCTGTCGATTCTTCCCGCTTCCATTTCCTGACTGTCCTCATCGTTTCGGTGTCGTTTCGGTACTGCCTTGACATAGTAATAATAATCATTATCTTCAAACTGAAGATTTTCTATTTTGCGGTAATCCAGATTAAAAAACAACTGTTCCAGCAGAAATGCCACTGCCGCCGAGATCAATGTTCCGATCAGGATCCATGAAATCCCGATCTCCAGATGCAGCATCATGTAACCTGCCATCATCAGCACCAGATAAATGACCGTACCCGCTGCGATCGCAACTTTCCATGCATGCTTCATCGCCATCCTTCTTGCCAGAAATACAACAGCAAATACTGCCAGCAGCACAACCAGCATCAGGATCATCTCCTGCTCACCCAGAAGCGTATCGATCATTGTCTGCAGTTCTGCAAGGATCTTTTCCGCAGTGCTCTGTTTTGCCATCGCAAGATCTACCGATGCACCGCCCAGCTTTCCTATCGTCAATAACGTATAGTAAAATACCGTTCCCACAGCCATACCTGCTGCGGACATCGTACTTCCCATCAGCCCGAAACTGATCGGTACGATACACGGGACATGGAAGAAAAGTCCGAGGATTGTCAGTAGCATGCCCATGCCTGTCTCGATGCAAATGCAAAATATAAAAGCAGTACTGCCAGCAAAACGCCTCCTCCGACTGCCAGCGATGCGATTGATACGGACGCAAACTGCAGTAGTGCTGCGACAAATGCCAGTACAATCATAACATTCGGCGGCAGGATCGCACAGACCAGTGCCAGAATCAGTTCCACAAAAATATTTCCAAAAATGCTTTTTCCGCCAATCCGACCATTGATCTGCATAAACAGAATCAACGCTGTAACAAATTTGGCAGCGGCATCGATGTAATTTCCATATTCACTGTAATATTTTTCGAATAATGTCCTGATATTATAAATTCCCTTCACTTTTTCCTCCTGAGATCTGTCACTTCCAGTATTTCTATATCATCTTCATCTTCCAGTCTCTGCAGCAGCACCTGATAGTGCCGGAACAGCTCCTGCCCGTAAAAATACCGTTTCATAGTTATCACATAGGTAAGCAGCAGACCTGCGGTCATACACAGCAGATAGCTGACGATCACTCCGGTCAGTATCCCCTTGATCTGCATACGGTTAAGCTTCTCGATCAGCATATCCATATTGGCCACTTCCCCAGAGCAGAAGTCCTATCATATATGCGACAGTAAGATAACACGCATTTTTCAGCAGCTGTACTGCCACATAATCACTGCGATAATATTCTCTGGCTTTTTGCAGTTCCTCCCCATGGTGCTTTTCCATAACTGCAATTTTAGACATTGTTCGTATTTTTTTCTTGTTCAGCATAGTTACCCCTTAATGATTCCTCTGTCTTTTTTTCAGTATAACATAAAATCCGGTTTCTGAAAAGTATCTCTCAGCAATCCGGTTTTCCTGTACAAAGCACAAGAAAATGTACTTCTTCTGCTCCCGCCATCCAAAGCACCTTCGCCGCTTCGTCCATCGTAACCCCAGTTGTATAGATATCATCCACAAGCAGTACTTTCTTTAATTCTAACGCATTTGTCGAAGTTTTAAAAGCATTTTTCAGATTTATTTCTCTTTCTTTTCTTCCAAGACTTTTCTGCGGTATCGTTTTCCGTACACGCACGAGGCTTTTTGTATCAACCGGGATCTGAAGCCTTTTCCCAAGATATTTTGCCAGTATTTCTGCTTGATTTGTATCCCCTTTGTCTCTTTTTTCTCTTATACATCGGAATCGGAATGATCACATCCGGATTCCAGGTGCGGATCTCATCTCCACAGACACGCTCCATTTCCGATACATAAATCCGGCATATTCTCTTTTGTTGTGAAATTTAAACTGATATACAGATTTCCTGATTTCTTCTTCATAGAGAAAAACAGCCCTTCCCGATGTAAAAAAATGCGTTTTTTCCTGACAGTCCGGACAATACTCTGTTTCCAAAGATGCCACCGGCTTCCCACACGTTTTACATTTCGGTCCCCTGATCGGTACTGCTTTTGTTCGACATTTCATACAAATAAGTGCCGCTTTATCTGTTAAAATATCCTGACAAAGCGGACAGCGTCTTGGATAGAGGAGCGTGATCATCTCCTCCAGTGCCTGAATCATAATACAAATTCACAGATCCGCTGCCTCAGGGATGTGTAGCGTATCTGTTCATATTTATTATCGATCATTTGATTGACCGCATACGGACTTCCGACGATCGTAACGCAGGAACGTGCTCTTGTGACCGCTGTATAGAGCAGATTGCGGTTCATCAGCATCCTCGGTCCGTTCAGCAGCGGGAGGATCACGGCCGGATATTCACTTCCCTGTGCCTTATGCACCGTCAGTGCATAGGCAAGCTCCAGCTCTTCGAGCTCTTTAAAGGAATATTCTGCAAAACGGCACTCATCAAATTCCACTGTCACCATTTCTGCATATGTATTGATCTCACGGATAATGCCCATGTCACCGTTAAAAACACCGCAGCCTTTGTCAACCGGAATCCCATATTTTCCGCGTACCTCCCACTCCATCTGATAGTTGTTGCGGGTCTGCATGACTTTGTCACCTTCCCGGAATTTGCATCTGCCGGTATCTTTCTCATTCTTTTCCGGTGACGGTGGATTGAGATACTGCTGAAAGATCGTATTGAGACGTTCCACACCAAGAAGCCCTTTCCGCATCGGTGTCAGAACCTGGATATCATACGGATCTGCATCTACATAAGAAGGTAATTTTTTCTGGATCAGTGTCAGTGCAACACTGATGATCACATTTGCATCTTCCCGTTTCAGGAAAAAGAAATCCCGGCTCTTATTGTCCATCACGATGTGTTCACCCTTATTGATCTTATGGGCATTTAAAACGATATCACTTCCGCCCTCCTGGCGAAAAATGTGTGTCAGACACACTACCGGAAAACATTCTGATTCTATGATATCCTTCAGGACACTTCCCGGTCCCACGGAAGGCAGCTGATCCCTGTCACCAACCAGGATCAGTCTTGTTCCAACGGTGACAGCTTTCAACAGGGCATGCATCAGATAAATATCCACCATGGACATCTCATCCACAATGATCACATCTGCCTCCAGCGGATTCTCTTCGTTTCGTTCAAACTGTTTTGGTCCTTCTTCCTCATCTACTGCCCCGGAAATCTCCAGCATGCGGTGTATGGTCTGTGCTTCACAGCCGGTCGCCTCCTGCATTCGTTTCGCTGCCCGTCCGGTTGGTGCTGCCAGTCGCACTTCCAGACCTTCTGAGTCAAAATAATCGATCATTGCATTGATCGTTGTTGTTTTTCCTGTTCCCGGACCACCGGTCAGAACCAAAAGTCCGTGACCGGCAGCTGTAACCACTGCCTCTTTCTGAAGCTCATCGAGCTCATACCCGGAATGTTTTCCCAACTTATCCATTCGCCTGCTGATCTTCTTCTCATCGATCTTGCAGGATATATTCAGATCATGGAGCATTTTTGCTGTATTCAATTCCGTATAATAGGCATTGATCCCATATACGCAAATCTGCCTCTCCTGCTCTTTGAGTATCAGCTGCGTTCTACTGCCAGATCCATGATATGTTTCTCTACCAGCTCCCGACTTACGCCCAGAAGCTCCACCGTTCTTGCCAGAAGCTCCATCTTCGGCAGATACACATGACCTTCCAGAGAGATCCTGGTCAGCACATGCAGAATACCGCTGCGGACCCGGAAATCAGAATCCGTATGGATCCCGACTTTTGAGCTATTTCATCCGCGATTTGAAATCCAACGCCATTTATATCGTCTGCCATCTGATATGGATTGTCCTGGATCACAGCGTACAGTTTCGCTCCGTACTGCTTATAAATCTTGGCTCCAAGTGTATTGGAAATACCATATTGCTGCAAAAAGATCATCGCTTTTCGCATATCTCTTTTTCTTGATACCTGTTCTGAGATTCTCACGGGCCTTTTTCTCACTGATTCCTTTGACTTCCGCCAGTCGTTCCGGCTCTTCTTCCATAATGCGAAAAGTATCTTCTTTAAATTTCCGCACAATCCTGGCTGCCAGTGCGATTCCGATCCCTTTGATCACACCGGAACCAAGATAACGTTCGATCGCCGCCGTATCTTCCGGATCTTTTATTTCCAGTTTCTGGATCTGGAACTGTGTCCCGTAAACTGCATGTTCGGTATAGTGCCCGGTCGCTTCGATCAGCTCCCCTTCTGTGATCACCGGGAAGGTACCCACACAGGTCAGTTCTTCTCCTTCGTGGTTCACAACCATAACCGTGTAACCATTGTCACTGTTCCGAAAAATCAGATGATCTATATATCCTTTTATTTTATCCATGAATTTCTGCTTAAATCCCCTTACTCTATCAGTTTGCCATTGCCGGCTGTCAGCTCCACAAATTTCCCGGTGCCGATTGCTACTGCGGTCATCGGATCTTCTGCAGTCACCGTATTAATGCCTGTTTTCTCTTCGATCAGCTCTTCCAGGCCCCCAAGCAGTGAACCGCCCCCCGTCAACACGATACCACGATCCACAACATCGGCTGCCAGTTCCGGCGGCGTACGCTCCAGAACGCCATGTACTGCCTCAACGATCTGTGAAGTTGTCTCTTTTAAAGCATCTCTTGTCTCCTCTGAAGTCACACGAACGGTTTTCGGCAGGCCGGTAACAAGATCTCTCCCTCTTACTTCCATTACTTTCTGATCCGGACGTTCAATCGCAGTTCCAATATTGATCTTGATATCTTCTGCCGTACGTTCTCCGATCAGAAGATTATGTTTTTTCCTTACATAACGGATGATTGCCTCATCAAAATCATCACCGGCGACTTTGATCGAAGTGCTCACAACAATTCCGTCCAGAGAGATCACAGCGACATCGCAGGTACCCCCTCCGATGTCCACAATCATATTGCCGCATGGTCTGGAAATATCAATCCCTGCTCCGATGGCTGCTGCGATCGGCTCCTCTATAATAGAAACTTCTCTTGCACCTGCCTGATAGGTTGCATCTTCCACCGCCTTTTTCTCGACCTCTGTAATGCTGCTCGGCACACAGACACTGATCCTCGGTTTGCGAAAAGACATTCTGCCGATCGCTTTCTGGATAAAATACTTCAGCATCTGTTCGGTCACGGTATAATCAGAAATAACGCCCTTACGCAGCGGGCGAATTGCAACGACATTGCCTGGTGTACGCCCAAGCATCAGTCTTGCCTCCTCTCCGATTGCTTTGATTTTATTTGTATCACGGTCAAAGGCTACTACGGAAGCTCTTTTAAAACAACGCCTTTTCCTTTCACGTACACCAGTATACTCGCAGTGCCAAGATCTATTCCAATATCTGTTGAATTCATTCCTGTGTTCTCCTTTCTCCATCAGGATCTTCCCCCTGTCTGTCCTTGGTTTATTATATACAACGGCTTTCTTCTTGAAAAGGGGTTTTTATTTTTTTCTTCTTTTCATTTTTTATTAATATTTAAGACATACTTTTAACACATTTCTATTCTATACTGTAGCTATATTAGTGAAGAGCTAATATATTTCATAACTCACACTACGCAACACCCACACGTTGCGTAGTACTCCCTCAAAATATTTTAATTTTTCTCTTTCCTTTGAAGAAGGCACCGCAGGTGTCTTCTTCATTTTTATGTCACAAGTTCCGTTTTTTCTTTTTCAGTACAAAAGAATGAACAAAAAGTGTTACAGAGTGCCAGACGTAAAAAGACAGGTCACGTGACACGCATCGTTTCCTGTTCGATTTGTGCCGTCTATGATCCGCCGTTCGCTGGAACTCGCAGCTTCGCTGCTCAGACACCGCTCGGCGGCGGAAACTAGACACAAATCTCACAACGGAAACTTGCTACCGTCACTGTGCCTCTGTCTTTTTTGCTGTCCGGCACAATTCTACACTTCACATCTCCTCTTGTGTTGAAAGAAGAAATAGCTCCACACCTCCTGCCCAGCCGATTACGCTATGGAAACGGAAAGTTTTTTAGCAAATATCTGTGGTTTGAAAAAGCTTTCCGCTTAAGCGACCCCGGGCAGGCCAGTAGCTTTTGGCAATGTGCAAACAAAACCGCATTGTAAAACATAGTGCGTAAAATAATACAGCCATGATGAATTCGAAAACAAATCACTCTGACGGTAGCGAGGCTTCCGTCGTGAGGTTTGCGATGTTGCCGCCCCAGAGAGCCGCTGTCTGAGCCTCGAAGAGGCGAGTTTAGGCGAAGGGCGGCTAACAGGCGAGCGAACCGAACAGGAAACGATGCGTGTCAGGAGATTGTTTTCGAATCATCATGGCGTCCTATTTTTACCAAACTATTTTTTACAACATTCATTTGCACATTAAGAAAATCTTCACAGATATTTCTTCACGTATTTTCCGGTATAAGACTTCTCAGCTTTCGCCACCTCTTCCGGCGTTCCTTTCGCGATCACGGTTCCTCCTTTATCGCCGCCTTCCGGTCCGATATCGATGATATAATCCGCTGTTTTGATCACATCCAAATTGTGTTCAATCACAACTACAGTATTTCCGCCTTCTGCAAGTCTCTGCAGAATCTCGATCAGTTTGTGAACATCTGCAAAATGCAGTCCGGTTGTCGGCTCATCTAAAATATAAATGGTTCTTCCGGTGCTGCGTTTGGAAAGCTCCGTTGCCAGTTTGATACGCTGTGCTTCACCGCCCGAAGTTCGGTGGATGGCTGTCCCAGGCGGATATAGGATAATCCTACATCATACAAAGTCTGGATCTTTTCGTTTTATGGACGGAATGGAATCAAAGAATCCCAGTGCTTCTTCTACCGTCATATTGAGCACATCATAGATACTTTTTCCTTTATATTTTACTTCCAATGTCTCCCTGTTATAGCGTTTTCCGCCGCAGACTTCACATGGAACATAAACATCCGGCAGAAAATGCATCTCAATTTTCAGGATTCCGTCTCCGGAACATGCCTCGCAGCGTCCTCCTTTTACATTGAAACTGAATCTTCCTTTTTTGTAGCCGCGTGCTTTCGCATCCTGTGTTGCTGCAAACAGATCTCGTATCTGATCAAATACGCCGGTGTATGTTGCCGGATTCGAACGCGGTGTTCTTCCGATCGGTGACTGGTCAATGGCGATCACTTTATCAAGCTGTTCCATACCGACAATGTCTTTGTGTTTGCCCGGAATGGTTCTGGCACGGTTCAGCGTTTTTGCCAGATGTTTATATAAAATTTCATTGACAAGCGAACTTTTTCCAGAACCGGAAACGCCGGTCACGCAGGTCATAACACCAAGCGGAAAATCTACATTGATATTCTTCAGATTATTTTCTGCTGCTCCGACCACTTTCAGCCAGCCGGTCGGCGTTTTGCGTACAGAAGGAACAGGGATTTTCTTTGCACCGCTTAAATACTGCCCGGTCACGGAATCGGGACACGCCATAATTTCCTGTGCATTTCCCACTGCTACCACTTTTCCGCCATGTTCACCGGCTCCCGGACCGATGTCAACAATGCAATCGGCAGCAAACATGGTATCTTCATCATGTTCAACCACAATCAATGTATTTCCAAGATCTCTCAGATTTCGCAATGTATTCAAAAGCTTATCATTGTCTCTCTGATGCAGTCCAATGCTCGGCTCATCCAGAATATAGCTACACCTACCAGTCCGGAACCAATCTGGGTTGCCAGACGGATTCTCTGTGCCTCACCTCCGGAAAGAGTACCCGTCGCTCTTGCAAGTGTCAGATAATCAAGTCCAACATCCATCAAAAGCGGATACGTGCCCTGATCTCTTTTAAAA
>ENA-OQAZ01000342-OQAZ01000342.1-human-gut-metagenome-genome-assembly--contig:-NODE-342-length-26613-cov-2.270105_pt1 | contig 26613 bp, 28 predicted proteins | sample MGYA00242737_ERZ504531 | MGnify/ENA primary metagenome ERZ504531 (study PRJEB26092, sample SAMD00036244) | human gut metagenome | host: Homo sapiens | study: EMG produced TPA metagenomics assembly of... | reverse complement strand
CGCCATCATGGCCGATCACCACAACTTGCAGTTCGTACAGTGCCGGGCTCTCGGCGTCCACGGCTTGACGTCCAACGAGCCGGAAACGATGCCGGTTTCGTCGGATGCGCCAATGCGGTTTCCCACACCACATTGCCACTCAAATCCTTCAGCGTCGCCGACACGGTGGCGGCATTCTTCGCATTGCGCACCGCGAGTAGCGCGTCGAGCGAACCGGTGGCGGTTTCCGGATTCCAATCCGCTTCGACCTTCATATCTTCAATGTGCACATGCGGCTGTGCGGCGAGTTCCACGGAACGGAACAGGCCGTGCAAACGCCAGTAATCCTGATCTTCCAGCCAGGATGCGCTTGCGTATTCGTAGCAGGCGACGGCCACGACGTTTTCGCCGTCGTGCAACGCTTCGGTGATATCGAATTCGTTCGGGGTGTAGCCGTCTTCGCCGTAGCCGACGAACACGCCGTTGACCCACACGTAGATCGCGGTGGCCATGCCGTGGAACGTGATGCTGACGGTGCCGCCATTTTGACGGGCCGCATCAAGACGCTCGGCGACGGTGAACGTGCGGCGATACAGTGCCACATGGTTGGTTTCGGGAACGTTCGGCTCCTGCGGATTCTCATGGCCGTCCCACGGGTACTGAATATTCACGTACTTATGGTTCATGTATCCCGCGTTCTGCAGGTGGGAGGCACGTCGATGCGGCCGAAAGCGGAATCGTCGAAATCCTCGGCTGCGAACGGCTCTTCCTCAAGATCGATGTCGGAGGCCTGCACCATTTCCACGCGCCATTCGCCGTCGAGGCTTTGCTTCAAATCGCTCGGCTCGCCGATCGCGGGAATGTGAGAAAAGGTCACGTGATTGGAATGTGCCGGCGTGCGATTCACTGCGAACACCGTGGGGTCGGTGAGCCACGCGGCGGATGCGGTGGTGATCTTATCTGCCATGATTTCCTCGTTTCCGAAACATAACTTCGTTGTTGATGTAGGTTTAGTTGGTGTGTACTTTTGTGTACTCAGAGTAATAAACTCTTTTACTAGCATGGTAAACGTTGTTTACTTAAATTGCAAATCTGCGTGTTGCGTTATTTGCAACTGAATTTACTTATATGGCGATAGGTGACGGCAAATGGCGGTAGTAATCATGATTGCAGATGTCGGCATTTGATAATCGTAAGAACTGCGATTGCGACACGCCGTTTGGGGGCTTTGTTTACTAAGGAATTTTACTTTTGATAGTAAACAACGTATACTCAATTTTCGAGGTCAACGGGTGATCTCATCAAAATCTTCTAAGGAGAAGAGATAATGAGCAATACGACCACTACTGCGAACGGCACGGCTCGTCGCGGAAAGCTCGGCCAGCGCGTAGCGTACGCGTGCGGCAACCTTGGCCAGTCCGCGTTCTATAACGCACTGAGCACCTACTTCGTCGTCTATGTGACGAGCTCCTTGTTCGCTGGTGTTGATAAAGGCGTCGCCACCAAGCTGATCGGCGTCATCACCGGCCTGGTCGTGGTGATCCGTATCGCGGAGATCTTCATCGACCCGCTGCTGGGCAACATCATCGACAACACCACCACCAAGTGGGGCCGTTTCCGCCCATGGCAGTTCCTCGCCGGCGCGATTTCGTCCGTGCTGATCGTGCTAGTGTACACCGGCCTGTTCGGCTTGGTGAACGTGAACACCACGTGGTTCATCGTACTGTTCGTCATCACCTTCATCGTGCTCGACGTGTTCTACTCCCTGCGTGACATCTCCTACTGGGGTATGATCCCTGCATTGAGTTCCGACTCCCACGAGCGCTCCACCTACACCGCACTCGGCTCCTTCACCGGCTCCATCGGCTACAACGGCATCACCGTCGTGGTCATCCCGATCGTCACCTACTTCAGCTGGGTGTTCACCGGCAAGTACGTCGAAAGCCAGTCCGGCTGGACCTGCTTCGGTATTATCGTCGGCCTGCTCGGCCTCTTGACCGCATGGACCGTTGCCTTCGGCACCAAGGAGAACGAGAGCGCCCTGCGCTCCAAGGCCCAGAAGAACGGCAACCCGATCGAAGCTTCAAGGCCATCTTCCAGAACGACCAGCTGCTGTGGGTTGCCTTGAGCTACCTGCTGTACGCCATCGCCAACGTGGCCACCACCGGCGTGCTGATCTTCCTGTTCAAGTTCATCCTCGACAACCAGGCCGCATACTCCCTCACCGGCGTGATCGCACTGGTCGCAGGCTTGGTTATGGCTCCGCTGTACCCGATCCTGAACAAGCGCATTCCGCGCCGTTACCTGTACATCGGTGGCATGATCTCCATGATCGCCGGCTATGTGATGCTCGGCATCTTCTCCGACAACATCATCATGGTGTTCGTGGCTCTGGTGCTTTTCTACGTGCCGGGTACCCTCATTCAGATGACCGCCATCCTGTCGCTGACCGACTCCATCGAATACGGCCAGCTCAAGAACGGCAAGCGCAACGAGGCCGTCACCCTGTCCGTCCGCCCGATGCTCGACAAGATCGGTGGCGCCATGTCCAACGGCATCGTCGGCATCATCGCCGTGGCCGCTGGCATGACCGGCAATGCGACCGCAGCCGACATGACCGCATCCAACATCCACATCTTCAAGATCTGCGCCTTCTACATTCCGCTCGTGCTCATCATCCTGAGCCTGATCGTGTTTCTGTTCAAGGTGAAGATCACTGAGAAGATGCACGATGAGATCGTCAAGGAGCTCGAAGTGAAGCTCGCCAACGGTGAGATCGAAGCCGACGACGCTCAGACCGTGGAAGCCGTCGAGGCGGTTGCCGTGGCTGAAACCGCTGGAACTGCTGGAACCGCGACTCCGGCGGGCCAACCTGAATCCCGATAACTGAACTTCCCCTTCCTTTCCGACAACCAGGGCCGCCTGAAGCACTCCATCCGCTGCAGGCGGCCTTTCATTCTTTTCGTCTCCTTGCCTCTCATCCCGTCCGGTTCCTCCACTCACTGGAACAATCTGGACGATAAAAGGCCTGTCAGCGGGAGGATTCCTCCGCTCACTGGAGGTTTTTGGACAGTACGGGGGTATTTTGCGGTCCGGATTCTTCCAGCGACTGGAGGAATATGGATGCTTGGAGAGTTGCAGACGGAGCGATTCTTCCGGTGGCTGGAGGTTTTTGGACGTTAGCAGGTCTGTTAGCGGGTAGCTTCCTCCACCGACTGGAGGTTTTGGGTCGCTAAGCGTCCGGAGCTATGCTTCGCCGATGAGGGAGCCGCGTTCGTGGATCGTCGGCACCAGTGTGCGGATCACGATGGTGGCCTGTCCGCGCAGGGTGAGATCCTCGCCTTGCCTGCAACGGTGAATTTGCGGCGCCTCCTGATAATCCGTGGTCACGGTGCGGCTGATTTCGTTTTCCATCGCGTCGATGAATTGAGTATTGACGATTTCCGGCGCACCATATACCGAAATGTCGCGCAGATCCAACAATCCTGCCGGTATGGCCATGACGCGCCCGAGCAACGCGCCCGCTTCGGTGAGAATATGCGTACGCGCGGCGGGATCCTGCGAGATGCGTTGCTGCAGCCTGTCACCGGAAACGAATGATTCGAGACATCCCTGTTTGCCGCATTCGCAGATTGGCCCGTTCGGGTCGACCACCACGTGTGCGATTTCTCCGGCAGTGAAGGAACTTCCTTCGATGATGACGTCGTTGAGGCATAATGCCGCGCCGACGCCCCGCCCGATGGAGATGAGCATGGAATTGGGAGAGCAGTCGCCGAAGAATCGTTCCGCCACAAGTGCCGCATTGGTGTCGTTGCCTACGATCACGGGCACTCCGGTGGCGTTTTCCACTTCGGTTTTCAGCGGCAGTTCGCTCCACCCCAAGTGCACGGATTTGCGCACCACGCCGTTGGGTTCCACAATGCCGGTCACCGCGATGCCGATGCCAAGGATCGGCAGTGGCGTTGAGCTGATGAGCTGCCTGCAGAGTCGATCACGTCATCGACGCTGCAGCCATGGTCGACGGGAAGCTCGGTGCGGTCCACGATTCTGCCGGAAAGATCCGCCAGCGCTCCTTTGACGAGCATCGGATTCGACAGGTCGACGGAGACGATTCGCCAGAAATCGGTGTCGATGGCGAGCACTTGTGAACGTTTACCGCGCCTTCGCGATTGTCGGGGCCGAGTTCGCGCAGAATGCGATTGTCGACCATTTCGCCGGTCACTTCGCTGGTGGTGAAGCGCGAAAGTCCGATGAGTTTGCCGATATTGGCTCGCGACATTTGCGTTGCGGGGAAAAGCTGCTCGAATGCGGCGGTGATATTGCTGATTCGAATATCGGAAGGTGATGCCTTTGCTTGGGTACCGCTCACGATGTCCTCGCTTTCTTGTGTGGAGCCGATACATATTGTAGTTTGTGGCGATACAAGTGCGTTATGTAATTTTATTGGCAATAAAGAGTACTAAACAAGAGTATACGGCATTTTTCCTCGAATTGCGATTGCTTTATGATTGTCACTAAATGGCGGAATTTCAGCTTTTTTGTGGAATAGCAATCGCGTGCCGGATTTAAATGTAAGGAAACTTGACAAAAAAGGATTACGTAGGTATGCTGTGACTATCCGGTGCAAGGAGGTGCCGGAATAATCTCACGAAGGAGAGAGATATGCGATCCCACACTCAGCGTTTGATGGTTTGCGCAGCTTCTTTCGCGGCTCTGTGCATGGGTCTTGCAGGATGCGGTTCCAATACGGCCAGCACCGGCGGGGATTCCGGGGAGGTCGTCAACCTCACGTACATGCACCGTCTTCCGGATTCCGAAGGCATGACCTTGGTCAAAGACATTGTTGCCAAGTGGAACAAGGATCATCCGAACATTCAGGTCAAGGCCACCAAGTTCGATGGTGCCGCACAAGATATGATCAAGAAGCTGGAAACCGACGTCAAGGCCGGCAATGCTCCGGATCTTGCATAGGTCGCTACGCCGAAGTGCCTGAGGTGTTCACCAAGGGCTTGCTCGAAGACGTGACCGAAGAGGCCGCGAAGTACAAAAGCGACTTCGCCGAAGGCCCATATTCCATGATGCAGGTTGATGGCAAGACCTACGGCCTGCCGCAAGATACCGGCCCGCTTGTGTACTTCTACAACCAGAAGGCTTTCGATGAGCTGGGCATCAAGGTTCCCAAAACCAAGGATGAGCTGATCGAAGCGGCAAAGACCGCGGCCGCGTCCGGCAAGTACATCATGGATTACGAAGCCGATGAGGCCGGCAACATCTTCGCAGGTTTGGCAAATGCTTCCGACCCGTGGTACACCGTCAAGAACGACGCTTGGGTGGTCAACACCAACGGCAGCGGTTCGCAGGTTTTGCTGAAACCTTCCAGGAACTGATCGACAACAAGGCCACGCTGACCAACCCGCGTTGGGTGCCGTCGTTCGACGCATCCCTGCAGGATGGCACGCTGATCGGCAACATCGGCGCCGCTTGGGAGGCTCCGCTATTCAAGGACTCCGCAGGAGACACCGGCAAGGGTGACTGGCGTGTCACCCAGATCGGTGACTGGTTCGGCAAATGGCACCAGCACCGGTCCTGACGGTGGTTCCGGCGTCGCAGTGCTCAAGGGTTGTGAGCACAAGGCGAAGCCATGGAATTCCTCGACTGGTTCAACACTCAGGTTGAGGATCTGACTCCCAAGGTCTGATTGTGGCCGCCAGCACCGAAACCGCGAAGACCCCTGAATCCTGGAACGAATTCTACGGCGGCCAAGACGTGATGAAGGAATTCGCTACTGCCAACGACAACATGGTCGCATTCAACTACATGCCGGGCTACTCCGCGGTCTCCGCAGCTATGCAGGAAGCCGCCGACAAGGCAGCCGACGGTTCCGGCAAGGTGGCGGACGTGTTCCCTGTGGCACAGCAGACCTCCATCGACACCCTCAAGAACTACGGCCTGTCCGTAGCGAAGTGATCGACGTATGGAACCAGGGATCACCCGCTCTGATTCCATAACCCCTCCAACGACGGTGTGGAGCCAACGCAACACACGGCTCCACACCGTTCCTTATGAAAATATTCCTTGTGAATATTCCCTATGAATCGATCTAGCTGATTCGACGGAGCGGCTGAAACCGGCACTCCTCTCCCGTGATGACGATTTGGATACGGCGATTCGAACTGTGAAAGATGCCATCAACGATGAATGGCATCCGATGCGAAAGATAGGTACATCATGACTGCAACAACGCATGCGGCGAAACCAAAGCGCACTGATGCGCAACGCCGCGAGAATCGAACAGGATGGGCGTTCATGGCGCCATTCGGCATACTGTTCGCCATCGTATTCATCATTCCGATTTTCTATGCCATCTATTCCAGTTTCTTCCGTCAGGTCACCGAGGGCGGCGGCGCGTACGGCGGCGGCGAATTGGTGAATAAATTCGTAGGATTCCAGAATTTCGAGTACGTGCTTACGTCCGGCAATTTCTGGTCCGGTGTGGGCAGGGTGCTGATTTACACCCTCATTCAGGTGCCGCTGATGATCATCATCGCATTGGCTTTGGCGATGGTCATCGATTCGTTCGTGGTCAAGCACATCACGGGTTTCCGTCTCGCTACTTCCTGCCGTACGCCATTCCAGGTGTGGTCGCATCCATCATTTGGGTGTACCTGTATAACGGTCAGATTTCGCCGATCGTCAAAGGTCTTGCGGCCATCGGAATAAACGTTGATTTCTTCAGCAAGAACGTTGTGCTCGCTTCCATGGCAAACATCACCACATGGACGTTCACCGGCTACAACATGCTGATTTTCTTGGCCGCACTGCAGGCGATTCCGCACGAACTGTACGAAGCCGCACGCATTGATGGCGCAAGTGGATGGCAGATCTCCATGCGCATCAAACTGCCGAACGTGCGTTCCGCGGCGCTGCTGTCCATGTTGCTGTCCATCGTCGGCACAATCCAGCTATTCAACGAACCGCAGATCATGCAGACCGCCGATCCGGGCATCTCCAAAACCTATACGCCAATGATGATGGCCATGAACACATCCCAAGCACACTGACTCCGGGCGGCGACGGACCCGCATCGGCGGTCGCATCGTCATGGCACTGATCGCAGGCATTCTCGCCATGATCTACGCACTGGTCGAGAGGAAGGCGAACGAACAATGAGCAACGCAGTCGCAACAAGAAAAGACGAACGCGCCCGCAGAAAAGCGGAACGCATGATGGAAAAGCAACGCGAAGCGGCCGAACACGATCTGCCGCGCTCCATGCGCCCATCGCCGATCACCAAAACCATTACCGTGATCGTGCTCGTCGTAGCGCTGATCTACTTCCTCTTCCCAATCTATTGGGCCATCATCGCATCCACCAAAACACCATCGCAGCTGACCAGCAGCAACGGATTGTGGTTCGCCGTCGGACTTGACCAGATTCCCGACGCCATCGCAACCAACTATTCGAAGCTTATGGGGTGGACCCGTGGCCAATTCTGGCGTTGGGTGCTGAATTCCCTGATCTACTCCGGGGTTTCCGCACTGATCGGCACCATCATTTCGGTGATGGCAGCTATGCCACCGCAAAATTCAACTTCCGTGGCAAGGCCATCGCCATCGGCGTGGTCATGGGATGCATGCTGATGCCGGTCGCACTGCTCACCATTCCGCAGTACTCCATCTTCCACGCACTGCACCTGACCAACACCATGCTGGCGATCATCATCCCGTGCTGCGTTTCGCCATTCGGCTTCTTCCTCGGACGCGTGTACGCGCAAACCTCCGTACCGAACGAACTGCTGGAAGCGGCCCGCATCGACGGCGCCGGTGAAGCGAGAATCTTCTTCACCATCGTGCTCCGACTGCTCGCCCCAGCCATGGTGACCATCTTCCTGTTCCTCTTCGTGGGAACGTGGAACAACTTCCTGCTGCCGTTGATGATGGTTTCCTCCGACACCCTCAAGCCGGTCACGCTCGGCCTGTATGGCATGGTATCGCTCGCAACCTTCAACGATCGTGGATCGCTGATGATGGGCGCACTGCTCGGCGTACTGCCGGTGATCGTGCTCTTCCTCGGCTTGCAGCGCTACTGGCAGGCCGGCCTCGCGGCAGGCGCAGTCAAGGGTTGACGGGCATCCATCCAACTCCATGCGTGGCATGCAAACGCCACGCATGGAGTTGGATCAACAGAACAACCGTAATCCGGGCCCCACTATTTCAGGCAGGTACATGCAATGAACGCAAGACTGCACCATAACGGCCGTTCGCAAGGATGCGTCGGCATCGACATCGGCGGAACGAAAATCGAAGGCGTGCTGCTCGACGCAACAGACCGCGTCATCGACGTCTGCCGTATGCCATCGCACTCCGGTGAAAGCAATGTCGTAACCGACATCGTGCGCGTCGCCCGCATACTGTCCAACGAAGCGCTGCCCATCGGCATTGGCATTCCAGGGCAGGTGAACTGCGCGACCGGGCAAGTGAGCAACGTCGTCAATCTTGATATTGAAACGTTGGAACTTGGCGAACGCGTCAGCGCAATCATGCACGCTCCGGTGCACGTGGAAAACGATGTGAACGCGGCTGCGGTCGGAGCCGCGGAATTCGTGGAACAAGTCGACGGCAACGCAACCGTCGTATTCCTCAACTTCGGCACGGGACTGGCCGCAGGACTCGTGCGCGGCGGGCAAGCCGAACACGGGTACAGCGGATCCATCGGCGAAATCGGGCACCTACCCATCGACCCCAACGGATTCGAATGCCCATGCGGGCAGCGTGGATGCTTGGAAACCGTGGCATCCGGCGGGGCCGTGGCAAAACTTTGGCCCTCCGCAAACCCGCCCATGCCTGATCTCATCCGCAAAGCGCGGCAAGGAGACGGGCATGCCAACGACGTGCTCGCCATGGTGGCCCACGCCATGGGCGACACCATCCAAATCGTCGCGCAAGCCTACGATCCGCAACGCATCATCATTGGCGGAGGCATGGCGAAAACCGGTGACGCACTCATCGAAGTCATCCAAGCCGAACTGAGCCGCAGAGCCGAAGGATGCCGATTCCTGACCACACTCGACATCGCATCGAACATCAGAATCGCAGCCATGGACCAACCAATCGGCGCAATCGGCGCGGCGCTCGCGGCAAAACGAGCGCAACCGCAATCGTGAATGCGTGATACTTCAGGCAGACTGGAACAAGCGCAACAATTCCGGAAATCCAGATCCGGCAATCCCGGCAATCCGAGAATCACAATCGAGAATTGAAATCGATAATCGACAATCGAAAGGCGAATCGATGGCAAGCGAGAACACCCGCAAATGGGCGATCATTCCCGAACCGAACAGCATGACGGTCGGCGAAGGCACGGTGCTGTTGCCCTATGCGGGGCGCGTGAACGAATCCATTGCGATTGGCGATGGCGATTTCCTGCTTGCGCATCAGCTTGTTGCCGACATACGTTCCGCGACAGGCACTGATTGGGATATTGCGACGGGCGATATGTGGTCGGGCTTCATCAGATTGCGTATTGCGGATTCGTGGGATTTCGATTCGCAGGATGGCGGTACCGCCGGCGCATACACGCTGACTATCAACACTGACGGCATTACGATTACCGGTTGCGATTTCGAGGGCGTGCGCAACGGCGTGCAGACCCTGCGCCAACTCATACGGCAAAACGGTGCCGTACTGCCGGAACTGCAGATTGCAGATGCCCCCGCATGCCAAATCAGGGGATATTATTTGGACGCGACGCGCGGCCGAGTGCCAACGCTCGCATGGCTCAAACAGTGGGCAGACAAACTCTGCCTCTACAAATACAACCAACTGCAGCTCTACATCGAGCATACGTTCGCATTCGACGGTATGAGCGAAACATGGCGCGGATCAAGCCGCTCACGCCGGCAGACACACTCGAATTCGACCAATACTGCGCGAACCTTGGCATCGAACTCGTGCCGTCAGTCTCCACATTCGGACACCAATACGTGGCCATGCGCACGCAGGAACTGCGCGAACTCGGCGAATTCCCCGAAGACGCAGACCGGCCGTTCAGCTTCATCGAACGCATGAGGCACCACACACTCAACGTCGCCGACGATCGAGCCTTCGCGTTCTCCACGCAACTGGTCGACTCGTATCTGCAACTTTTCCGTTCGAAGCGATTCAACATCTGCGCCGACGAAACCTTCGACCTCGGCAAAGGCAAGTCGAAGCAGGAAGCGCAACGCGTGGGCGTCGCAGCGCTGTACGCAACATACGTGGGCAAACTCTGCGAACACCTGTCCCAGCAAGGCCGCGAACCCATGTTCTGGGGAGACATCGCCATCGAAATGCCGGAAATCCTTGAAACCCTGCCGAACAATGTCACCCTGCTGAACTGGCAGTACGAACCGGAAGCGACCGATGAGAAAATCCAACTTGTGGCGAAAGCCGGAGCCAAACAAATCGTATGCCCGGCCGTATGGGGGTGGAATGCGCTGCTGCCGCGCATCGACGATGCGTGGAACAACATCGCACGCATCGCGCGCTACGGCATCGACTGCGGTGCGGAAGGCATGCTCGTCACCGATTGGGGCGATTTTGGGCATGTCAACGATCCGCGCATGGCCGTGCCTGGCATGATATTCGGTGCACAATATGCATGGAATCCTGCCGGAGATACTGCTGAAGATGATTTGCTCGCGCGTGTTTCGCGCGTCGAATATGGCGATTGCAGCGCACGATTCGTTGCATTGCTTCGTAGCGCTTCCGCGCAAGCCGTATTCACTTGGCGTGAGCTTGTGGAATATCTCGAATTGGATGATGGTGCAGGAAACTGCAATACCGATGTTGCGCAAACCATCCCATGTTTGACCGAACGTCTTGCCAATCCGGAAAACGCATTGACCTTGCGCGAAGCGCGTGATCGCATGATGCGCAATATGGCAACGACAATCGAACGAATTCCGCAAGCCAATCGTGCATTGCAACAATGCATGGTCGACATCGCGCCGATTGCGGCACATATGGGAAATCCGGGCATTACTGCTGCCGTACGCATCGCCATGGAAGGGCAGCTGCTGCTCAATCGAGTGGGATTCGCGCTCGCCGAAGCGCATGACGTGCGTGATGCGCATGACGCTGGCGATTGGCGGCCTTCCGATTATCGTGCGCTGGCGCGCGAGCTCGAATGCTGGTGCCGAGGCCTATGCGAAGGAATGGAACGCGACAAGCCAACCGTCGGAACTGCATCGCATTCAGGAAACCGTGTGGAAAGCAGCCGACGAGCTTCGCCGAATCAGCAAATAAATCATCAAGAAATCAGCAAAACGAAAAACGTCAATCCAATGCCAATGAAAGGAACATCATGACCGAAGTCATCATCGTGAAAAACGAGCGCGAAGCAGGCGATATTTACGGCCGTTCAGTCGCCGATCTCATCAAAACCAAGCCGAATGCGGTGCTGGGACTGGCAACCGGATCCAGTCCGCTCGCCGCATACCAGTCGCTCGCACGCATTGTGCACAGCGAGCATATTGACGTATCGCAGGTGCGTGGTTTCGCATTGGACGAATATTTGGGATTGCCGCTTGATCACCCGCAGTCATATCATTCCACCATTCACCGCACGGTTGTGGAACCGCTTGGACTGAACCCTGATTTGGTGCACGTGCCTGGTGACGTGCTCGACGGGGCGCCGCTGAGCGACGGCGAACGCATTGCGGCTGCCGGCCCCGCCTACGATAAGGCAATCGAAGAGGCCGGTGGCATAGATGTGCAGATTCTGGGCATTGGCACGGATGGCATGTGGGCTTCAATGAGCCGGGATCGTCACTTGCTTCCGGCACGCGCGTCAAAACGTTGGTTGAGCAGACGCGCATCGATAACGCCCGATTCTTTGACGACGACATCGACAAGGTGCCTACGCATTGCATCACGCAGGGTATCGGCACGATTCTCAAAGCCCGCCACTTGGTGCTGCTTGCCTTCGGTTCGGGCAAGGCCGAGGCTGTGGCCGAAACGGTGGAGGGCGGTGTGAGTGCGTTCTGCCCGGCGTCCGCGCTGCAAATGCACCCGCACGCCACCATCATTGTGGACGAGGAGGCCGCGAGCCGCCTGCGTCACAAGGACTACTACCGTTACGCCTACGCCCACAAGCCCGCCTGGCAGCACATCTGATTGCTGCTCCGCAGTCGGTGTCCGCTAGCGTCCGGATTCTTCCACTCGCTGGAACATTCTGGACGTTTTTCGGCCTCCCAGCGGGAGGATTCCTCCACTCGCTGGAAGGTTTTGGGCAGTACGGGGGTATTTGGCAGTCCAGATTCCTCCACTGGCTGGAGGAATTGGGACTCTGAGGTGGCTGTTAGCGGGAGGATTTCTCCACTGACTGGAAGGATTGGGTTGCTGATGGGCTTGTCAGCGGGGTAATTCTTCCACTGAATGAATTGGATGCTAATTGAGGAAAATGGCTGTGAGTGAATTGGAAGGTATGAAGATGGAACAGTCTCGTGAGCGGTTTGCGAATGAGGTGGACGTTGCGTTGGCGCAGTCGGCCCGTCCGTTTGCGATTCATAATGCGCGCAAAGTCGATGCGCGAGGTGTTGCGGAACATTATTGGCTGGTTTCCGATGGTAGCGCGATTATTGCGACTGGGAATCGGGACGCTGATTTTGCTGCGGCTTGCGCAAGCGTCGGTTTGGATGCCGATGCTGATTCTGATTCGGTCAGTTCGGCTGATTCCGGCAATGCCATGACCGGTTCGGCCGGTTCCGTAACCGACGCTGCAGGTCGCATGATGACTCCCGGTTATGTTGACATTCATGCGCACGGTTCGTGGGGAAGTTCCTTCGATGATGGCGTGCAGGGCATACGTTTGGCTCGTGCGGGTCATATGATGCACGGCACCACCCGCCAAGTGCTCAGTTTGATCACCAATCCGCTTGACGTGATGTGCGCCAATCTCGAAACCGTGCACGGCATGATGAGCGCCCGCCCTGACATTCTCGGCGCGCATCTGGAAGGACCGTTCCTTGCGCTGTCTCGCAAGGGTGCGCATGATCCGGAATGTTTGAAGGATCCGGTTCCCGAATATGTTGATCGGCTTTTGCAAGCGGCAGGCGGCTGTCTGCGTCAGATCACCATCGCCCCCGAATTGCCGCACGGCATTGATGCGATTCGTGCTTCGCGGCGGCCGGAGTGGTTCCTGCGGTAGGACATTGCGATGCCGATTATGCGACCGCTCGCAAGGGTTTCGACGCGGGCGCGGGCATTATGACGCACATGTTTCAATGCGATGAATGGCTTGCATCATCGCGAGCCTGGTCCAATTCCGGCTGCTGTTGAGGATCCACGCGTCACTATCGAGTTGATCAATGATGGTTTTCATGTGCAGAATCCGATGGTGCGTTTGGGATTTGGTTTCGCACCGCATCGCACGGCATTCGTGACTGATGCCATGGCTGCTACCGACTGCCCGGACGGTCATTATCTGCTGGGTGCGTTGGATGTGGATGTGATCGATGGTCACGCTCGGCTCGTGTCGAATGGTGCGATTGCCGGTTCCACGCTGACGTTGGAAAAGGCTGTTCAGCGTGCGGTGCTCGAATTGGGATTCACGCCCGCCGACGCGGTGGAGGCCGCCACGTTGACTCCGGCCAAAGCATTCGGTTTCGACCGCGCGAACCCGGTCACCAAGCAACCTCTCGGTCTGCTTGCTCCCGGCTACGCTGCGACGTGCTTCTGCTCGATCCCGCCACCTGGTCCGTCACCCACGTCTGGTGTGACGCTCGCCCTCTCCGCTAAAGCGAGATTACTGAAGCGAGATTACTGAAGCACAATTGCAGGGCCGGCTCCGCAACAGGATGCCGGCCCTTGCCGTATCTCAAGTTTTTATATTTAGTCTTGCGGGGTGAAGCTGTCGCGTGCGACGAGACTGGTGGAGATTCGCATATGCTGGCTGATTTTGCGGTCGGCGGTCAGCGCTTCGGCAAGCATAAGCACCGCGGCTTTCGCAAGCTCGTCCTGGCTAATGTCGTACGACGACAATGCGGGAGACGTGTATTTTGCGATCTCTTGATTGTTGATGCTGATCACTTTGATATCTCGCGGCACCATCACATTTTCGGTGGCAAATGCCTGCAGCACGCCAACCGCCAACGGATCGGCTGCGACGATTACCGCGTCGGGCAGATCGTCCGCATGATCCTGCACCAACTGACGCCCCTGCAAACGGCCGTTTTCCACAGTGAACGGGCCGTCCGCATACACCAATCCTTGCGCATCCAATCCCAAGCGCAACGCCCAATTGCGGAATGCGAACGTACGAATATCTTCCGGATATTCATGCTTGCCCATAATGTTGCCCAAGCCGCCAATGAAGCCGATCCGAGAGCAACCCGACCCCATAAGCGCGTCGATCGCATCCAATATGGTTTGTTCCAAATCCGGCTGTACCGAATCGAACAATGCCGGCGCAGGATTGATGTCGATGAATACGCCGTGGGGGAGCTTCTTATGCAAGCGGTGAAGCGTCTTGTGATTTAGTGGGGACGGGCCGATCGAAATAAATCCCGCGTATTTATCGGCATCGGCGATCAGCGAATCCACGTCCTCGTGCATGGTCACGTTCATACGCTGCTCTTCGGCATGCTTGACGAGCACTTCGCGCAGCTCGTCGAAATACGCGTCCTGCAAGCCCTTGTCGGGTACGACATTGTCGAGAATCGCAACATCCTGCGGAATGGTGATGCGCTGGTATTGCGGTACGTTCTTGTATCCCATTTCCAGACTGGCGTTTAGAATCTTCTCGCGGGTGGAATCCTTCACCGAAAAAGTGGGATCGTCCTTCAAAACCCTGGAAACAGTGGCTTGGGAGAAACCTACCCGTTTCGCTATCTCTCTGATAGTGGCCATGTGAATCCTCCTCAAAGCCATCGTTGGCTAAACACGTTTACTAATTAATTTAGCACACATGCTCCCATCTCGCCATATTTCCTCCAAGCGTTTCACGAGATGAAGCAATCGTGCGACAAACGAGACTCCTCTTTACTCAGCTTGCCTCGGGGCGGCTTCGGGCAATGAAGTGCCCATGGTTTCGAGGCGCATGAGGAACTCGTTGGCGCTCATGGCGTTGCTCAACAGCGTGCCCTCGGCGAGCGTGCCTCCGATGGAACGGATGAACTCAACCTGGTCCAGGGACTCCACGCCATCGAACACCACATGGAACGCATCGTTATCGCGCGAAATCTCGAGCGTGCGCTGCATGATCTGCTTTGCGCGAGGCGTACGGAAATCGCGAACCACCGTCTTGTCGAATCGTGCGAAATCCAATGGCAGATGCGCGAACGCGGCAACCTCCGAATACGTGGTGCCAGCATTGGTCAAACCCAACTCGACGTTCGGCAAAGCGGCAAGAGCGGCAACCTCATCATCAACTTCATCATGCACCACATGAATGGCATGCGATCCCAACTGCAGGCCGAAACGCAGCTGTGGCTGCTCATGAGTCAACTGCTCCAAGCGCTCGTGGAAGATGGACGCGCCTAATTCCGAACCATTCATGCAAATGTCCACAATATCCAATTCGGGTGCCACCTTGCGGAATGCGGTCATGTCTTTCACGCAGGTTTCCAGCACGTCGAGCGTCAGCTGCACGCTCATGTTGAGACGATGCGCTTCAGCCGTTACGAAATACGGTGCCAGCGTACGGCCCTTCGCGTCATGCACGCGCACAATCGTATCCAGCGAAGTGATACGTTTCGTATTCACATCGAAAATCGGCTGGTAGAGCACGGAAATCGTATTGTCTTCGATCGCATGGCGAAGCACGTCGGAAGCGTTGAAATAGTCTCCCGAACCATTCTGCGCGGCGAGCGTGGACGTCATGCCGTCGACCACGGGCAGATTGGAGCTCTCCGACTCGTAGATGTGCGCGCTCGCATCGGCGAGGAGCACGGAGAAGCCGTCTGTCGCGTTCGAGAACGAAATGCTGCTCGATACGTCCACGGAAACCTCGCCTTCTTCGGTGTATACCGGCATGACGGCAAGATTGCGCATGCGCGTGGCCAACTCCTCCACATCGCTGGTTGACGTCACATCGGTTACGATCATGGCGAATTCCGCGCCGTTCACGCGCGAAAGCGTGGCGTTTCCCGGCAGCAGCTGGCTTAAACGCATGCCCACGGATCGCAGCACGGCATTGCCGATTTTGCGTCCATAATGTTCGTTGACGGTGCGCAAATGCTCCACGCCGAAATACACCACGGCAACCAGATTATGCACATTCTCGGTCTGCAGACTCTTCAAATGTCCGATGAACGCACGATACGTGAGTGCGCCGGTCAGCGTATCCGTTTCCGATTCGGTGCGTAGCAGCGTCACTTCCTTGTTCACGCGTAACGATTCGGTAAGCACTTCGCCGCAGGTGAGCAATATCGTCTCGTCGGTCGACATGAACGGACGATTCCAAATACTGCGTTCCATCGCGAGATAATACTGTCGCGAGCCGGTGGAAATAGGCGCGGAATAGCGGTAGGAATACCCTCTTTTATTAAGATTGTTTGCATTGCTGATGAAACAGCGCATGCGGGTGAGGCCACGATTGATGCGTCTTACGACGGTCTCTTCCGGCACTTGATTCGGCAACGGCAGCGCGTCGCTTACATTCGCTATGCATTTCAACGCACTTCGGGATCGCGTGAGCCGGCTCATCGTATCGACCGTCATCAGCAACAGCGAGTAGGCGATCAGTGCCAGCATGAACACGGAAAGCACGGTGCAGTATCCGAGCCAATATTGGCGAACTCCAGAATTTCAGGAATCCACACAATCGCCATCAAATCAGCCAAAGCCATGGCAAGAATGTGAGACAGCGAATACTCGCGCATGGCTTTACGAATCGGAATTTGTACAAAAAAAGAACGTTACAATATCACAAATCAATCGAATAATCGGCACTGCAACAGTCATAATCAGTAATGGCAGCAACCAATGCTGGAATTGATAAGGATTAATCGCAGCATTGACGGAATTCTGGCTGATGATAATTGACAGTACGTGAGAAGTGTTCGCAAATAATATTTTGATCAGTGGGATTGGCGCAAGCGTGGTTCCGGCGCGAAGAATGCCGATTTTCAGACTGCGTGCGGTGATGATCGACGTGATGATGGTAACGATGATCAGGAACATGGCCACGTCGGGAAAATAGCCGGTTACCAGCAGTATGACGGTCAACGGTGGCAGCACGGTGTGTTCGGCGGCAACGCGATACGACGAACGTTTTTTGTGGTAGATCAGGCACAGCAGAAAGCACAGCGACCATATGCAGATGCGCGCAGGGTCTTCCATAAGTTGCTGCACACCTTCCTGTGCATGGAATGCGATTGCGGCCGCAATGCACAACGCATAGATGATGGCCAGAATGGTGAGTCTGGCTGGTTTTCTGATGCCGTCTTTTGGCTGGCTGCCGGTGGCTGCCTGATGCTTTGATTGCTTCGATGTCATGATTGCCTGATTTCGTTCCCCTGTTGCGTGCCACTTTTACTGAAAAGTAGCGACTGCCTTGTGTTCCTGCCTTGTATTGTGTCTGTGGTTGCGTCTCGCTGCGGCAAGCGTTTATAACACCGGTCCGATGATGCGCCACGGTGCGTTCGTGCCTTCCTCGGCGCTGTCCGGCTGCTCGTTTTCGTTGTTGCCCAACGATTCGTAGATATTGCCGTTCCAGATCACCTTGTCGCCTTGCTTGTACAGTACTCCCGGTTCCCACGTGGGGTAGGCCTGCTGCGAGGAATTCCAGCTGGCATTGTCGAAGTCGACGAGCGTGCCGGCGTGCCTCGGAATCCTGACCCCAATGTGGTGGCGAATTCGCCGTCCGTCTGTTTCATGCCGCTGCAGAACGTTTTGAGCGTGTTGGTGTTCGTATAGTTTTCGCCGCATTGCTGGTCGCGGTTCAGCGACCACATGCTTAAGTGGCCCAGGCTTGTTTCCAGTGCGAACGTGTTGATTTCGCGCGCATTGTCGAGCGTGAAATACTCGTTTTTGGTATCGTTCTGGCCGATGAGCACGGTGGCTCCCAACAGCTCCCAGATCTGATGGTCGCTGAAGAGTTTGCCGCGACTGTACAGCAACGTTTTGTATTGCGCGTGGGCCGCGTTCAGCGAACTTTTGATCAGCGTGGATTGCGTGATCGACGTGGACGCCACGTTGAAATCCATGGTCATGAGATTCACGGTGGATAGCGTCACGCCGGCATCCAGAAACGCGTTCACGGTTTGCATTCCTTGCGTTGTAAGACCTTTCGCGTCGGCTGGAAGCGTCAAACTGATGATCAGATCGTGACTGGTATCGTCTTTCCCTTTGTTTTTGGCTTTTTCGTTGGCGATGAGTTTTGCCACGGCTTGCGCTCGCCGGGTTGCGGTTTCGCTGTACCCGTCGAGATTCGAGTTTTCGATGTCGAAGTCGAGCGAGGTGATGTGATAGCGGTCGATCACCTGCTGGTATGCGTCGGCAAGGGAATCGACGTCGGAACATGCGCTGGCAAGTTCGGTGCCGTTCTGCCCGCCGAAGCTGACGGTTACCGTGCGATCGGTTTTGTAGGTTTGCGCGATACGGCTGTCGAGATCGAGCGTGGAGGCCGCTTCGTCGAGCGTGTAGTAGCCGCCCCAGCTTGGCTGGCAGCCGTCGCCGGCGGTGACGAATCCGAGAATCACATTCCGGTAGACGTTGCCTACCTTGGATTCGAACTCGTATGAGGGTGTTGCGGTCACGTCCACATAGCCGCCGAACCAGGGTTCCGGCAATTTCTTAGCCGCCGTTCGCGTGAACGTGATCCACGACCATGTGCCGGCCGCGACGAGCGCGATGCACAGTATCGCTATGAACAGTCGGAGGAAGGAAAATCGTCTTCCTGGAAACAGGGGTTTCATCATTCCCTTTCGAAATCGTCAGGTCACCAATGCTGATGGGGACATTGGGGCGTCTAGCAGGCTGTGTCCCGCTGGGCTTCAGTGCATATGCGGGGGATTTTACGGGGGATTAAGCTTTCCTCTCGTGCGCTGTTTTTCTTATATCTCGCTTACAGTTAGGGAGTGTAGTCTGTGGCTAGTACGACGATTTCAACAGTGATGTATGGTTTATGCAGGTGAGGCAGCGCTGATAAGGCAAAGGGTATATGGTGGCAAAAATAGGGGATTTTGACGGCGATGACCGCAGGCACCAGTGGGGTGCTGAAACCTCCACGCAACCGCTTGCGATCATGCATGCCAAGCCTTCGCCAACGCGCGTTGTGCGTGGTTACGTTGCCATCATCTGCACGGTTGTTTCATGGCTGATCTACATGATCACGATGATTCTGTCGTTGTTCGTCAACAATCCTTCACTCACGTTACGTTTCGTGGTTGAAGGCGTGCTGTACATGACGATTGTGACCACGCTGATTTTCAGCGCGCTCGTCTACTTGACACACGGCAAGGGGCGCTATACCGTTTCATCCGGCATGAACGCGTGCCTCGGGCGATGCTCGACGACCATTTCGCACACAACTATGATAAGGGAATCACAGTGCTGATTCCTTCGTACGTGGAACAGCCGAAAGTCGTCGAAAAAACGATCTGGTCGGCGGCATTGCAGGAATTTCCCGACCTTGCAGTCGTACTCCTAATCGACGATCCTCCGCATCCTAACAATGACGAAGCGCGAGCGATTCTCAAAGCAAGCCGCGAACTCATGCCGAAAGTATTGGCCGAATTGGCGGCACCTGCGGAACGTTTCACCAAAGCGCGCGACGAAACCGTTGCGGCGCTCGCCGATCAGATGGACGCAAGGCGTAGTGTGGTCGCACGCTGTGCGGAAGACTATCGTGCGGCCGCGCAATGGTTGGAGCATAAGGCCGACACATGGCTGGTCGAAGATCATACCGACGATTTCTTCTGCGACCAGGTATTGCGCGGTCTTGCACGCGACCTGCGTTTGACGGAACAGGCGTTGAACGAATCGATCACCCTGCAGCAGCATGTCGACGCGAATCGCATTCTGCAACTGTACGAACGTTTGGTACGCATTTTCACCGCAAAAGGATGTCGTTCGAATGCAAGCTGTATGCGTCGACCTCCCGTGAAGGCAACAAAGCCATGAATCTGAATTCGTTCATCGGATTGATGGGGCACTCGCTCAAGCGCGTGGAAACGTCGGACGGGGTGATTCTGCGTGACGTGCGCGAGGGAGAATCTCCCGATTTCGTGATGCGCAATTCCGAATACGTGCTGACGTTGGACGCCGATTCCATGCTGTTGCGCGACTACTGCCTGCGCTTGGTGTACCAGATGGAACAGCCCGGCAATGAGCGCGTGGCCGTGATCCAAACCCCGTATTCCTCGTATCGTGGCGCGCGACGCGAATCGAACGCATCGCGGCCGCCACCACCGACATTCAGCACATGCTGCATCAGGGCATGACCTACTATGACGCCACGTTCTGGTAGGTGCGAACGCGGTGATCCGCAAGGCCGCGCTCGACGATATCTGCGTGGTGTCGACTGAGGGCACACGCACGGTGAAAACGTATATTCAGGATCGCACGGTGATCGAAGACACCGAATCCAGTATCGATTTGGGTTATTTCGGCTGGCATTTGGTCAACTATCCGGAGCGGTTGAGCTATAGTGCCACCCCGCCTGATTTCGGTTCGTTGGTGGTGCAGCGGCGGCGTTGGGCGAATGGCGGTCTGCTGATCATCGGCAAATTCTTCCGTATTGTGCACGCGCGGCATCAGCAGGGCAATGATGTGAAGCTGGGTGAGTGGGCGCTGCGCGTGAACTATATGGCGTCCATCGCATGGTCGAGTTTCGGCCTGATGTTCCTCTTGGCGTATCCGTTCGACCAGCGGTTGCTGAGCCGTGGGTGGTGCTCGCGTCGCTGCCGTATTTCTCCACCATGTCGAGCGATTTGAAACGCAACGGGTATAAACGTTCCGATATTTTCCGTATTTACGGCTTCAACATCGTGCTGTTGACGGTGAATCTTTCCGGCACGCTCAAGTCGATTCAGCAGGGCATGACGAACACGAAGATTCCGTTCGCGCGTACGCCGAAAGTCAATAATCGTACCGCTTCTCCGGCATTGTATGTGACGATGCGTGGGTGATCATCATTTACTCGTGCATGGTGTTCTACGCCGATACGCTTTCGCACAATTGGGGCAACGCGGTGTTCGCCGGTTTCAATGCGATCGTGACGTTCTGGGCGTTGACCGCGTATATCGGCATCTGGCATTCCGTGCAAGACATGGTGGTTGGTCTGGTCCGTTGGTTCTTCGTGCCGATCAAGGAGCCTCAGCAGGAGGCGGCCCGCAAGAAGGCTCTTGGCGTGACGCTCTACTTCGGCGACCGCCAAATGATCTACGAGTCCCGCCCGCTGTAGCCTTGAGACTTCTCTAGCCCGTGTGTACGTGTACGGGCGGCGGTTGTAGATGCCTCCATTCCTATGCAACTTGCGTTTCCGTCTGCACGTCCTAGTGTTTGGGGAGGATGGCCGCACGTTTTTGGCTTGCTGACCTCACGATTTGGGAAAAAGCGGAAAATAAAATCGTAAGGTCGAAACCAAATCGCAATCGTGCGACGGGACTCAAGATTGCAACGGTCGGTACATCAAAATCATGATATGAAGGAACGGGGTCGCAGCATCCTGGTGTCCATCATTTCGAGGAATGACGGGTAGGTGTGTCGAAACGTTTGACAAAGCTGAGTTGCTGGCTTATGATTAGTGAAACGTTTCGACGAAACGATTCGATAAAATACGAGCGTGATTCTGCGGAAGAAATTCCGGAAGGCTCGGCGGATGGCTTTGTTGAACGATGGACGAGAGCTGCGGTACGCATGACGTGTAACGCAAATGACTTGGAGAGCCGAAGGAGGCGGAAGATGACGGGCATCAAAGATGTGGCTCGGGAGGCGGGGGTGTCAGTCAGCACCGTTTCGTACGTACTTTCCGGCAAGCGTTCCATCTCCGCCAAAACCACCGATAAGGTGATGGCCGCCGTTGAACGACTTGGATATACTCCGGATGCCAGCGCCCGTAAAATGCGTGGTATGCGTAATCATATTTTTGCGCTCAGCGCGCCGATTCGCGGTGATATCAATCAGGCCAAATACAACGCTTACTTTCTGCAGACCGCATGGCAGGCAAAGAACCGTGGCTACGATGTGCTGTTGCTTACCGGCGAGGACGCGGTGGCCGACATTCGGCGCGTGACGCAAAGCAACTTGGTTGATGGCGTGGTGCTGCTCGACATTGAGGAACATGACGAGCGTACCGCCCAGGCTGGCTCATATTCCAAACCCTGTGTGGCCATCGGTTACCCTGCAGAGCATGAAGGCTGTGCCTGTGTCGATATCGATTTTGCCACGGCTGGTCGTATGGCTGTGGATTGCCTGTATTCCAAGGGGCATCGGAGCGCTATGTTTTTGCGTGACAATGAGACCGATTACGATCGCGGTTCGGGCTATGTGCTGCTGTTCCGCAAGGCTTTGCTGGAACGTGCCGAAGAGTTGGGCATGACGATTCATGAATCCTCCAAGCATCGTGACGATCGCTTTGATGCCGCGGAATTCGTGCGTGAGCTTCGTTCTTTGGATGAGCGCCCCACGGCGATTGTCAACCAGGCGAACGCCAATGTGCTGAAGTTGGTATTGCAGCAATTACAGGCTTCGGGATTGCGGGTGCCAGATGATATTTCGGTATTGTCGTGCGGCACGTATTTCGAGGGAGAGCTGATGCCGCAGCCGATTACCGAGATGCCGGTCATGCCGCAGGAATTATGTTCTAAGGCTGTGGATCTGCTGGTCGACGCCATCGATGAGCATCGCGACATCAAGGGATTGGTGGAGCTGTCCGCTCCGGTCATGCATAGTCGAGGTTCCGTTACCAAAGTTGGTGACGTGTGAAAAGAAGGTTGTAGGAGTATGTCCGTGAAAGGCGGACGGATTTCCGTATCCATAATCGAAACGATTCGAAAGTAAGTGAAGGCGTTGTAGCCGAAGCGAAGATGGTGATTGCCGAATTGAAAAGCGCCAATCCGCGGCCATCGTCGAAACGTTTCGAAAAAAGGAGGCGACACATATCAATCTTCATAACTGAAAAACAACTTGAGACATAACTCAACAACACAACCACCAATAACAAAGGAGAACCATGAAGATCACACGAGGCATCGCACTTGCGGCCGCGGCGGCAATGTCGCTGACCACGCTCGCTGCATGCGGCAGCGACACCGCGCAAGACGAGGAAACGCCAGACAGCCTGTCGTTCTGGTATTACGAGGAAGACGACGCTGGCCAGACCCAGGCATGGCGTCGCGCCGCGGAAGCTTCGAAAAGGAAACGGGTGTCAAAATCAATTTCGAACGCAAGTCGTTCACGCAGATCGCGCAGAACGGCAGCCAATTCCTCAATTCCGATGAGGCGCCGGATCTTATGGAATCCAATCGCGGCAACGGTTCGGCCGGCGTGCTCTCCACCATGGGGCTGCTCACCGATTTGGGTGATTACGTCGATCAATACGGTTGGGACAAGAAGGTGACCGGCGCCAATGCGGCCGTGGCCAAGTATGATGAAAACGGCATCATGGATGGTGACACCTGGCACGGCATGACCAGTTACGCGGAATTCCAGCGCGTCTACTACAACAAGGATCTGTTCGCCAAGTACGGGCTGGAGATTCCGACCACCTATGACGAGTTCGTGGACGTCTGCCAGAAATTCGTGGATGCCGGAGTGACGCCGATCGCCGCCGACGCGCAGGAATACGGCGTGATGTGGCTGTGGTGGCAGCTGGTTTCCAAGGAGCCGACGCCAAATTCATCGACAACTGGCAGCTCTACAAGGCGATGTCGACTGGAACTCCAAGATTCTCACCAATTCCGTGAGCACCATCAACGACTGGCTCGACAAGGGCTTCATCTCCCACAACGCCACCGGTATGAAGGCCGAAGACACCACGCAGGCATTCATCAAGGGGGAGTATCCGATCTATCAGACCGGCACCTGGAATCAGGGACGTTTCGTCAAGCAGATCACCACTTTCGATTGGGACGCCGCGGTGATGCCGGAATCGAATTTCGCGATTGGCTGCGCAGGCAATCTGCTGGTGATTCCGGAACGCTCTCACCACAAGGATCTCGCTGCGAAGTTCATTGACTACGTGCTTTCCGACGATGTGCAGAACTACCTCGGCAACGCCGGCGGAATTCCGGTGGCGGGCGACGCCAGCAAGATCAACGACGAGAAGAGCAAGGCCATGATCGAGGAATACGCCTCCTACGCCAATGATGGCAAGCTCAGCTACTACCCGGATTACGCCGCTTCCAACCTTACCGATGCTGTTCCGGCGGAATTCCAGGAACTGGTGAACGGCACCAAGAAGCCGGCCGACGTGCTCAAGGGTATCCACGAGAAGTACGACGTCGGTGTGGAAGACATGGGCGTCAAGACCAACTGATCGTATATCTGATCTCATATCCGACATCGCACGGGATTATTCCGGTTTTGCTCAGTATCAATCATGAATAATCCGTGCGGTATCGCAAATTACAACTTGCGAACCAATATCGCAATCGTAAATATTCACAGGCAACGCAGCGCAACCAAAGGAAAAGCCAAAATGTCAAAGAAGACCAAAAACGGGGGAGTCTCAATGTCAAGGCTTCCCGGAAACCGTTCCGCAAAATTCGTACCATATCTTGTTCCCGGACTGGTAGGTCTGCTCGTTATCGTCGTTATTCCATTCGTGTGGAACATTTACTTGAGTTTCACTCGATGGCGTGGAGTCGGCCCGGTTAAATTCGTTGGATTGCAGAATTGGAAACGTCTGTTCGCTGATTCCACGTTCTGGATTTCATTCGCTAATTCATTCTGGATTATTGTGGCTATCGTAGTTATTCCTACGATTCTTGGACTATTTATTTCGTCACTGCTGACTGACGTTATTCAGAAGAAATTCGGCGGCAAGACGGCTTCCTTCCTGCGAGCCATGTTCTACCTGCCGCAGTTGCTGCCGGTTGCTGTCGCGGCCATCATCATGGCTGGATCTTCCGTCCGGAAGATGGCGCGGTGAACGCGCTGCTCGTCAAGCTCGGCCTGGGATCGTTGCAGCATAACTGGCTCGGCAGCCCTGATAGCGCGCTTCCGGTGCTGATGTTCATTCTGGTGTGGATCCAGTTGGGCTATCCGATCGTGATCTTCATGTCCGGTCTGCAGCGCGTGGATCCTGAACTTTACGAGGCGGCCGGTCTTGACGGAGCCAACTGGTGGCAGAAATTCCGTGTGGTCACGCTGCCGTCCATCATTCCCGAGCTGCTGGTGGTCATCCTCACCGCCACCATCGGCGCGCTGAAAACCTTCGCACCGGTCTATCTGCTCACCAAAGGCGGGCCGGGAACGGCAACCACCGTGCCATCATACTATTCCTACAATCAATTCTTCCAAGTGCAACAAGTCGGCTACGGCGCGGCCATCTCCACAGCGCTCACCGTGGTCATCATCGTGTTCTCCATCGTGTTCACCATGGTGCAGAAGCACGTCGAAAAGGAACTGGTCTGAACGGTTCAAACCGCAACTGACCCGTAACATGTAAGACTCGCAAGACTCGCAAGACTTCGAAAGTCGAGGAAACAACCATGACGCAAACCATGACCGCATCGGCAGCGCGGAAAGCATCCAAGAAAACCCAACATGTGCGCTCGACCGGCGACTGGATCACCCTCATCGTGCTCATCGCAGCCGCACTGCTCGTGCTTTTCCCGTTGCTCGTGCTCACCGTCAACGCGTTCAAAACACCCGCCGATTACAATGCAACAGGCCCGCTTTCGCTGCCGAAGCATTTCACCATGGACGGCATCATCTCCTTCTGGACCACCACCAAGTTCCCGCTGAAATTCTGGAACAGCTTGGTTATTTCGCTGGTAGTGGCTGTGGCCGCCGTCGTGCTTTCCGTGCTGAACTCCTTCGCGCTCGGCATCGGCAGGGTCAAAGGCAACACTTGGATTGTGCTCGCCATCATGCTTGCCAATATGATGCCGCAGGAAGCGCTGCTCTACCCGCTGTACACCATGTTCAAGCAGGTCGGACTGTACAACACCAAACTGGCGATCATCATCATCTTCACCATCATTCAAAGTGCGTATGGCACGTATCTGCTGTCGTCCGTATACGATACGTTCCCGCAGGCCATTCTCGAAGCGGCAGCCATTGACGGCGCCTCGCGCTGGCAGATTCTGCGTAAGGTGGTGCTGCCGATTTCCTGGCCGACCATCAGCGTGCTGTTCGTGTTCTTCTTCGTGTGGACGTGGAACGAATACATGATTCCGATGGCATTCCTGATGGGCGACGACGTGCAGACCATTCCGCTGGCGCTCGCCACATTGCAGGGCCAACGCACGATGGATGCGACCACACTTGCTTCGGCTTCGCTGCTGAGCATTGTGCCGACTATTATTTTCTTCATTATTTTCCAGCGCAAGTTGTCGCAGGGCATTACCGCTGGTGGCCGTAAAGTAGCGGGAAAGGGGGTTTCTTATGACTCGAGATAACGATTGGAGCACCATGCAAAACAGCTCACGTCACGATATGCAGGTTGATTCGTTGGGTGCGTTCGCCGCGCGCAGTCCGCTGG
>ENA-OQAZ01000340-OQAZ01000340.1-human-gut-metagenome-genome-assembly--contig:-NODE-340-length-26727-cov-2.644962_pt1 | contig 26727 bp, 38 predicted proteins | sample MGYA00242737_ERZ504531 | MGnify/ENA primary metagenome ERZ504531 (study PRJEB26092, sample SAMD00036244) | human gut metagenome | host: Homo sapiens | study: EMG produced TPA metagenomics assembly of... | reverse complement strand
CAGTATTTAGATATTTCTGTTGAAAATATCCGGATCGAGATCGTCTCTTTTACAGATTCCAACTATATGTTAATATAATCATATGAAGATGTTGGGACCCAAAGGTATTTTGACCCCTTTGATACCAGATTGCTACGTGCTTTGCACTCTCGCAATCCTCAAAAACATTCTCCTTTCGGAACATTTTCATCCAATGAAAGGAAGAACTTCTAAAAAAACAGATGAAAAAGAAACTGGAGAATAACTAAAGCATGGATAAATGATAAACGGTGAGTAACGCTTTTATTGATTACATTGCGGCAATAAATACATGTAACAGGGAAATTTTAACAAAGTAAGAGGGACGAAAGAATGAAAATATTAAGTGTCACAGCCCAGAAGCCGGACAGTACCGGAAGCGGTATCTATCTGACGGAACTGGTCAGAGGATTTAAAAAAAAGGGAATCACACAGTCAGTGATCGCGGGAGTTACAAAAGCTGATCAGGTATGTCTTCCGGAGGGGGTAAGCTTTTATCCGGTATATTTTGAATCGGAGCAGTTACCGTATCCGATCACGGGAATGTCGGACGAGATGCCGTATCCGAGTACCAGGTATTCAGACCTGACAGAGGAGATGACGGAAATGTTCCGGAACGCATTTGGCGAGGTACTGAAAAAAGCAGTGGAGGAGTTGGATCCGGACGTGATCCTGTGTCACCATCTGTATCTCCTTACAGCGATTGTAAGAGAGCTGTTTCCTGATAAAAAGGTATATGGAGTATCCCATGGATCCGACCTGCGGCAGATCCGCAAGACAGAACAGAACCGGGAATACATTTTACAGAGAATTCCTGCGCTGGATGGGATTTTTGCATTGCATGAGGAGCAGAAAGAGATGATCTGCGGAATTTACGGGGAGCATATCAGAGAGAAGGTACGGGTGATCGGAACCGGCTATAACAGTGATGTTTTCCGGCAGGAGATGGGGGCTTCACAGGGAGAAGAAAAAGAGCTGAGACTAATCTTTGCCGGAAAGATCTCAGAGAAAAAGGGTGTGAAAAGTCTGATCCGTTCGTTGGATTATCTGAAGGATTCCGGTCTTATTATTTCTCTGGAACTGGCAGGAGGTGCCGGAGATGAGGGCGAATATCAGGAAATCCGGGAGCTTGCCGAAAAGTGTCCGTTTGCAGTTGCCTTTGCCGGGAAGATCACACAGCAGGAGTTGGCGAAGAAGATGAATCAGAGTGATGTGTTTGTACTGCCATCTTTTTATGAAGGTCTTCCGCTTGTGATCATTGAGGCTCTGGCATGTGGTACCTATGTGATCTGTACAGATCTTCCGGGGATCAGGAATTGGATCGATCAGAATCTTCCGGATAATGGTGTGGTTTTTGTAGAGCCGCCAAAAAGAGTGAATGAAGATGAACCTGTGGAAGAAGAACTTCCGGTATTTGAAAAGAAACTTGCCGGAGCCATCGAAGGGATCGCAAAATATCCTGGATCAAAGCCGGAGAAGGAGCATCTGGAGCAGATTTCGTGGGACGGACTTTGTGCGCATCTTATGCAGATATTTGAGCAATAGAGTGTTTATCGGAAAACTCTATAATTGAATTTCTGCATGTAAATTATCAATTATTTTTTTGTAAAACAACATGTTAAAATGAAGAAAAGAGAAATGAAAAGGCATTTTAACAGGAGGTTATTAACAGTTGATAATTGATATGCATATGCATGAGATGCGTTATTCGGGGGATAGCTTTTTAAGATTGGAGAACATGGTAGAGATCGCAAAGCGCAGAGGACTTGATGGAATCTGTATTACGGATCATGACAGTATGGGACTGAAAGAATTTGCGGCAGAGTATTCGGAGAAAACAGGATTTCCGATTTTTGTCGGAATTGAATTTTATTCCTGCAGGGAGACATTGTAGCATTTGGAATTGAGGATTATCCAAAAGAGAGAATCCCGGCACAGGAGTTTGTAGATCTGGTACAGGCACAGGGCGGTATGTGTTTCAGTGCCCATCCATTCCGCAATAATAACAGGGGACTGGAAGAGAACCTGAAGATTGTAAAGGGACTTGATGGAATCGAAGTGCTGAACGGCAGCACACTTTACGAGGCAAATCGAAAGGCGGCAGAATATGCGGCTGAGCTTGGAATTGCAACAGTTGGATCAAGTGATTGTCATGTGCCGGAGAAGCTGGGACTTTATGCAACGTATTTTCCAAGAGAGATCCGTTCGGTGCAGGAACTGATCCGGAGTGTAAAACGATGCGAGACTCTTCCGGTGTATTATAAAGAGGGTGGATATTATCTCTGGGATATGAAAAATCCGATTGATGCGCCGTTTCACATTTACGAGCAGGAACAGATGGTGTGTGCCGGTTAATGTAAAAAATGAGAACAGATATGAAAAAATTAAACGCTTTTTTTATTGAAAGTGTGTTATTTCCATAGTATTATTAAGAGTGGAAATTAAGGGGGCTGGAATGTAATATTTCCAGCTTTCTTATTTAACAGGAAATTCTGTAGGAACTTCCTGCCAAAAAAATGAGTAAGTAGCCAATTTTTAAAAAAAATGAGCGGATTACGAATGTTTTTGAGGATTGCGAGAGTGCAAAGCACGTAGCAATTTGGTATCAAAGGGGTCAAAATACCTTTTGACCCCAACATCTTTTCAATCACCAATTACAAGGAGGAACTAACATGAAAGACATAGTAATTTCAGATGCAGTAAAATATATCGGAGCAGATGATAAGGATCTGGATCTCTTTGAGAGCCAGTACATCGTTCCAAACGGAGTATCCTACAACTCTTATGTGATCCTGGACGAGAAGATCGCAGTTATGGATACGATTGATACGAGAAAGACAGACGAATGGAAAGAGAATCTGGAGAGGGTGCTGGATGGAAGAACACCGGATTATTTGGTTGTATCTCATCTGGAACCGGATCATGCCGAAGCATCAAAGAATTTGCAGACAAATATCCGGAAGCCAAGATCGTGGCAAGTGCAAAAGCTATTGCAATGCTTCCACAGTTCTTTGAAATCGCAGATCTGGCAGACCGTGCAGTTGCGGTAAAAGAAGGTGAAGAACTTTCCCTTGGAAGCCATACCCTTCAGTTCTTTATGGCTCCGATGGTTCACTGGCCGGAAGTTATGGTTGAATACGAAAAGTCTGAGAAGATTCTGTTCTCAGCAGATGGATTTGGTAAATTCGGTGCGCTGGATGCAGATGAGGACTGGACTTGTGAAGCAAGAAGATACTACTTCAATATCGTAGGCAAATACGGTGCACAGGTACAGGCGCTTCTGAAAAAAGCAGCGACTCTGGACATTCAGACGATTTGCCCGCTTCATGGACCGATCTTGAAAGAAAATCTGGGATACTATATCGGAAAATACATGACATGGAGCAGCTATGAACCGGAAGATGACGGGGTACTGGTTGCTTATGCATCGATCCATGGCAATACCAAGAAGGCAGCAGAGAAGATGAAAGAAATCCTGGAAGCCAAAGGTGCAAAGAAGGTAGCGATCACTGACCTTTCCAGAGATGATATGGCAGAGGCAATCGAGGATGCATTCCGCTATGACAAGCTGGTTCTTGCAGCAGCTTCCTATGATGCAAGTGTGTTCCCGTGCATGGAGACTTTCCTGAACAAATTGACCAATAAGAACTACCAGAACCGTAAGATCGCAATTATCGAGAATGGTTCCTGGGCTCCGACAGCAGCACGTGTGATGAAAGGTTATGTAGAAAAGATGAAGAAGATCACTCTCTGCGAAAAGACGGTTACGATCAAATCTACGATGAAAGATGCAGATGTAACTGCAATGGAAGAACTTGCAGATGAACTGCTTGCGTAAGAAACGGAAAGAATGAGATGATAAAGTTAAAAGAGACTACAATGAGGAAAACCTGGGTGGTATGTCTTCTTGCAATGGTCTGCTGTGCGTTATGGGGAAGTGCTTTTCCTTGTATCAAGGTTGGCTACCGGCTGTTTCAGATCGATTCAGCTGATACCGCCACGCAGATTCTGTTTGCAGGGTGCCGCTTTACGATTGCAGGCATTATGGTTATTTTGTTTGGATCGATCCTACAGGGACGTTTTCTGAAAGCGGGGAAGGGAGATCTTCCGAGAATCGGAAAAATCTGTCTTTTACAGACGGTGGTCCAGTATTTTTTCTTTTATGTAGGACTTGCACATACGACCGGAGTCAAAGGATCGATCGTTGAGGCATCCAATGTATTCCTTGCAATCCTTGTTTCAAGCCTGATCTTTCATCAGGAGAAACTGGATCAAAAAAAAGTGCTCGGATGTATCGTCGGATTTGCAGGGGTGGTTCTGATCAATCTGAGCGGAAGCAATGTGGATATGAGCTTTAATCTGACCGGAGATGGATTTATTTTTATCTCTGCGATCGCTTATGCATTATCTTCTGTACTGATCAAGAAGTATTCAGCCAAATCTGATCCGGTGATGTTAAGCGGATATCAGTTTACTGCAGGCGGGCTCGTGATGATCCTGATCGGATTCGTGATGGGTGGAAGAATCCATACGGCAAGTATGCCGGCAATGATTCTTCTGATCTATATGGCGCTGATTTCTGCAGTTGCATACACGCTGTGGGGAATCCTGTTGAAATACAATCCGGTATCCAAGGTATCAATCTTCGGATTTACGAATCCGGTATTTGGGGTGATCCTTTCCGCGATCATTTTGCGTGAGGGAAATGTATTCGGAATGAAAGACCTGATCGCACTGGTGCTGGTTTCTATCGGAATCCTGATTGTCAACTGGGTGAAACCGGTGGGAGAAAAAGAAAAAGGAATGAACTAAGATGGAACCTGTTTTAAAGGAGGACACCTGCAGCTGATACCGATTTTTGAACAGGAAAAGAAATAACAGGAGGCAGGTTATGGCAAATACAGCGAGCTGTTGTGACACCTGTACATTTTATATTTACGATGATGAATATGAATGTTACACGTGTGACAGAGACCTGGATGAGGATGAGATGATGCGGTTTCTGACGGATCAGCATTATCAGTGCCCTTACTACAGATCTGGAGATGAATATAGAGTCGTCAGAAAACAGATGTAAATTGTAGATGATGGAATAGAAGTATAAAAAACACAGAATTTTGTAATGCGTCAGGTAATAGATGAATTTGTACTTGTTCCAAGAGGAGAAGCTGCGGAGCGGATAAATGGAACGATGACACTAAGTGAGACAGCGGCATTTATATATGAACATCTGGAGGAGGCTATAAAGGTGAGAGATAAAAAGATAAATACAGTGGATGAGCAGGACAATCCGCTTGGGTATGAAAAGGAATCAAAACTACTGGTTGGATTTGCGATTCCATGCATTATTTCCATGCTAGTAACAGCTCTTTACAATATTGTAGATCAGATTTTCATTGGTCAGGGTGTGGGAATGCTGGGAAATGCAGCAACGAATATTGCGTTTCCGCTTTCTACTTCCTGTACGGCAATCTCACTGCTGCTTGGAATCGGCAGTGCGACCAATTTTTCATTGAAGCTTGGTGCAGGAGAAGAAAAAGAATCTGCAGAGTATGCGGGAAATGGAATTTGCCTGATGGCAATTTTCGGGATTGCACTTTTTGCAGTAACGACGATTTTTCTGACTCCGATGCTGAAATTCTTCGGTGCCACATCGGAGGTACTTCCGTATGCACAGGAATATACACGGATCACGGCAATTGGCTTTCCATTTCTGATCGCAAATACGGGGATGAGTAAGCTGATCCTTGCGGATGGAAGTCCGCGGTATTCGATGACATCTATGCTGGTGGGTGCTATTGTAAATACAATTCTGGATCCGATTTTTATTTTTGGGCTGCAGATGGGAATGAGGGGCGCAGCACTTGCTACGATCATAGGACAGATCGTTTCGTTCTGCATCAGTCTGCGGTATATGTTCCATTTTAAAACGATCCGACTTACAAAAGAAGTTTCCATATGACGGGAAGACATATCGAGAATATTTTCAAATTCGGTGCCAGTGCCTGCTTTAACCAGATTGCAATGACGATCGTACAGATCGTACTGAATAATACATTGTCGCATTATGGAGCACAGTCTGTATATGGCGGTGACATTCCGCTTGCCTGTGCCGGGATCATTACAAAAGTAAATATGATTTTTATGTCATTTGTTATCGGAATTTCCCAGGGAATCCAGCCGATTATCGGATTCAACTATGGCGCAGAGAAGTATGAACGAGTACGGAAAAGCTACCTGCTCGCACTTGGAACTGCAACCGTTCTTTCCGGAATTGCATTTTTCTGTTTCCAGGTATTCCCAAGACAGATCATCAGCGTATTTGGTTCGGGAAGTGAGCTGTATTTTCAGTTTTCAGAGCGGTATTTCCGGATCTATATGTTCCTTACGCTTATCAATGGAATCCAGCCGGTTACATCGAACTTTTTCAACTCCATCGGAAAATCGCAGCTGGGTGTATTTATGTCCCTGACAAGACAGATTCTCTTTTTATTGCCGCTGATCGTGATCTTTCCATTGTTTATGGGAATTGACGGGGTTATGTATGCCGGACCAATTGCAGATGCGGCAGCAGCAATCGTCTGCGGATATTTCATGGTGAGGGAGCTTAAGGAACTTTCCGCGATGGACAGGAAGAAAAAAGAAGAATATGCAGCATAATGGTTGTAAGTAAATCAGGATATAAGCTGGAAAAAATTTGTATATACTGATTAGTAAGAAAAACGAAATGAGATGATGACTTGAATATTGAGATTGTTATTCCAGTCTTCCGACCAGATGGACGACTGAAAATGAGTATAGAGAGATTATTGAGACAGAGTGTAATGCCGGACAGAATTTTGCTTGAAGTTCTTTATGAGAATCCGATTGATAGGGAAATCCCGGAAATCTATATGGATAAAAGAATTGAGGTCCGATATACTCCAAAGGAGGAATATGACCGGGCAGGAAGCAGAGATGCGATTTTACGGGAACTGGATTCGGATATTGTGATTTTTATGGTACAGACGGCGATACCACAGAACCGATATCTGGTAGAGAAGCTGACAGAACCGTTTAAAGAGGAGCGGACGGCGGTCGTGTATGGAAGGCATATGACAGATGATGAATGCAGTCCGATCGAGTGTTGTGTGAGACAGTTTAACTATCCGCCGAAAGGTATGACAAAGTCTTTGGAAGATACCGGAAAGCTTGGGATCCGGACATTTTTTCAATTCTAATGTATGCGCAGCGTACAGAAGAAGTGCGTATCTGGAGACAGAAGGCTTTGGAAAGAGGATGATCGCCGGAGAGGACATGCTCGCGGCGAGAAGACTTCTGGAAAGGGCTGGCAGACGGTTTATGCGCCAGAGGCTGAGATTCTGTATTATCGCAATGACAATCTGCGCGAACTCTGGAAGCGTAGCTTTGATATCGGGGTTGCGCATGCGGAGCATCCGGAGATGATTGAAAATACAAAACCTGGAAAAGAAGGAATGCGGCTGGTCCGTGTGACTTCAGCGCTTCTGAAGCAGAATCATATGGAGGAATATTTAGGTGAAGTGGCGGCGCGAAGTGCGGTTCGGTATCTTGCCTATCATTTTGGAAAACATTATGCGCATTTACCGGAACATTTTGTCCGGAAATGCTCGGCAAATAAAGTGTACTGGGAGAAAGAATAATGGGACATTTTTATTTTACAAGACATGGACAGACTGTATGGAATGTGGAAAATAAAATCTGTGGTGCGACAGATATCGAGCTGACAGAGCTTGGACATGAGCAGGCAATGGAGCTTGGAAGAAAGATTAAGGAAGAGGGCGTAAAGATTGACGAGATCCTGTATTCGCCACTTGTCCGGGCGAAGGAGACCGCGCGCATATTTCGGAGGTAACAGGGATTCCGATGCGTGAGGAGATGCGCCTGAAGGAGCAGAATTTTGGAAAATATGAGTCCACTCCGAGAAATGGGGAGGAGTTCAAAAAGGCAAAACAGAACTTTATCAATCATTTTGAAGGCGGGGAGACAATGCTTCATCTGTGCCAGAGGATTTACAATCTTCTGGATGACATTCGGAAAGAAGCGGATGATAAGGTTTATCTACTGGTTGCACATAATGGAATTTCCAGAGTAATCCAGTCTTATTTTTATGATATGACGAATGAAGAGTTTGCGGCATTTGGAATTAAGAACTGCGAATTGAGGAAGTATGAATTTCCGGAGTAGGAGTAGCGTATGAAATTACTTGTTAAGCAGAGAGTTTTTTCATGGACAGATTCATATGATGTTTATGATGAGAATGAAAATGCGAAGTATTTTGTAAAAGCAGAGTTTTTGTCGCTTGGACACCGGCTGCATGTATATGATATGGCAGGGAACGAACTCGTTGATTAAAGAAAAAGTGATGTCATTACTTCCAGTGTTTGAAATTGAAGTGAATGGGCAGACACTTGGACGGATTGAAAAGCGTTTTACATTGTTTCGACCGAAGTATGATGTTGAGTTTAATGGATGGCATGTAGAAGGAGATTTCATGGGATGGAATTATGATATCTATGAAGCATGCAGTCCTGTGGTACATATTACAAAAGAATTACTCCACTGGGGAGATACTTATGTACTGGATTTTGCAAATCCGGCAGATGAATTGATGGGACTTCTTCTGGTAATTACAATTGATGCGGCAAACTGCATTCAAAATAATTGATGTAATTTAATGAAATGTAAAAAAAGTCAAAAAAAAACATAAAAAACACTTGCCAAACCGGTTGGTATGTGATAAGATTCTTTTTGTTGACGCGGAAGTGTCGGAATGGCAGACGAGCTAGATTCAGGTTCTAGTGCTCGCAAGGGCGTGTGGGTTCAAGTCCCATCTTCCGCATAATAAAAGAAACCTCAGGTGATTCGCCTGAGGTTTTCTTTTATTGTACCGAAGCGATCCCTGAACCCAGGGTCCAGGTCTTCGCTCCGCTACGGTCGGCGCAGAGCACTCGTCCACCGGACGAGTTGCGCCCCATCTTCCGCACAGATGTCTTGAATTAAATACATGAGAACATCGGATTGACAATCTCTTGTCAAGGTGCAATAATATCCGCGGAGGTAGTATTTGAAAACTACAAAACTATACTCTGACTGAATCACAACAATTTCATATCGAAATCGTTTCCGTCAACAGGTGACGGAGAAGGAGCTTATATTTATTAAGAGGTAAAATAAGACTCAGGGAATACGAAGAATAGCAGAAGCATTTGCAGGGAGAAGTATACCTTGATGATGCTTTTTTCATATAATAATTTGGAATTATGGAAAAAAGCATGGTTACACTCTATGTTTATGCTTATTTTTGTGTTTCCGGACAGAAAAGGAGTAAGACATGACAGTTGAGATGCTAAAAGGAAAGATTCATCGTGCTACGGTAGTACAGGCAGAATTAGATTACGTGGGAAGTATTACCGTTGATGAGGAACTGCTGGAGGCAGCAGGAATTATGGAATATGAGAAGGTTCAGATCGTGGACGTGAATAACGGAAGCCGATTTGAAACTTATACGATCTGTGGTAAGCGTGGAAGCGGAATGATCTGCTTAAATGGCGCTGCGGCAAGATGTGTAAGTACAGGTGATAAGGTTATTATCATGTGTTATGCAAATTATGATGCAGAAGAAGCCAGAGAACATAAACCAAAAGTTGTTTTCGTGGATGATGAAAATAAGATCAGCCGTGTGACAAATTATGAAAAACATGGGTTGTTGAAAGATATGGCATAATCAGGATTGTGGGAGCTCAAAGTGGGTAGCAATCCGTAGATTATGCAAAAAAAGAACATGAAATTAGTTGAATTCAGAACAAGAGGCTATCTCCGAATTTATTATAAAGAGGAGAATTATCATGCAGGTAACAACAACAGTCGAAGAGACAAGAAAATTAGTTAAGAACTGGAAAAAAGAAGGAAAAACCATAGGTCTTGTACCGACCATGGGATTCTTACATGAAGGGCATGCAAGCCTGATAAGGAGATGCCGTGAGGAAAACGATATCATTGTGGTATCCGATTTTGTCAATCCGACACAGTTCGGACCGACAGAAGACCTGGAAGCATACCCGAGAGATTTTAAACGTGACAGTGAGCTTTGTGAGAGCCTTGGAACAGATCTGATCTTCCATCCGGAACCGAAGGATATGTATCATGATCCACATGCTTACGTAAGTATTGATACGTTATCTGATACCCTTTGCGGACAGACAAGACCGATCCATTTTAAAGGGGTATGTACGGTTGTTTCCAAATTATTCAATATTGTAGCACCGGACAGAGCTTATTTTGGACAGAAGGATGCACAGCAGCTTGCAATCATCCGCAAGATGGTGCAGGATTTGAATTTTGATATCCAGATCGTAGGCTGCCCGATCATCCGTGAGGAAGACGGACTTGCCAAATCATCCAGAAATACCTATTTAAGCGCAGAAGAGAGAAAGGCTGCACTGTGCCTTTCAAGAGCCGTTAAAACCGGTCAGGAGGCGATCTGCAAGGGAATTAAGGCAGAAGAAGTTCTGTCAAAGATGCGCGCAGTGATCGAAGCAGAGCCGCTTGCAAAGATCGACTATGTATCCATGGTAGATGCACTGGATATGCAGCCGGTCGAGAGTGTGGAAAAAGATGTTCTGGTTGCCATGGCAGTTTATATTGGAAAAACAAGGCTAATCGACAATTTCAGCTATGAGGTATAGCCTATGGAAAACAGAATGAAAAAAGTGGGAAAGGTCAGCTCTTTTCTTACAAAATATATCGGGGTCATCATTATCTGTTTTTCCGTCATTGCATTCTTCTGGCGTGACGGCTTTGCGTGGACAACGAGCTACACTTCTGTATTTCTCGGAGTTGCCATGTTCGGCATGGGGCTTACGATCAAGATGGACGATTTCAAAAGAGTCTTTTCCAGACCAAAAGAAATCCTGATCGGATTCGTCGCACAGTACACGATCATGCCGGTGATCGCGTGGATCCTGTGTCAGCTGATGCAGCTGCCGACAGATCTGGCACTTGGCGTGATCCTGGTTGGTTGCTGCCCGGGTGGAACGGCAAGCAATGTGATCACCTATATTGCCGGAGGTGATGTGGCGCTTTCTGTCGGAATGACGATCACATCAACTCTTGCGGCACCGATTGTAACACCACTTCTGGTGTATGTACTCGCCGGAACCTGGGTAGAGGTATCTTTCTGGGCAATGGTAATTTCTGTAGTAAAGGTTGTTCTGGTTCCGGTACTTCTGGGAATTCTGATCAACTGGGTCTGGGGGAAGCAGATCCAGAAAATATCAGAGATTCTGCCACTGATCTCAGTTGTATCGATCGTAATGATCATCAGCGGAATTGTAGCTGTCAATGCAGAAAAAATCTTAAGCTGCGGACTTCTGGTTCTCGGAGTTGTGATGCTTCACAATCTCTGCGGAATGGGAATCGGACTTGGCGCAGCGAAAATTTTACATATTGAGTACGATAAGGCAACTGCCATTGCCATCGAAGTCGGAATGCAGAACAGTGGACTTGCAATCTCCCTTGCAACTGCCAATTTTGTGGCAAATCCACTGGCAACCTTCCGGGGGCGATCTTCAGTGTATGGCATAATATATCCGGATCTTTGTTTGCAGGGATCCGCCGGAGCGGAGAACAGACGAAAGAGGCATATCAGGAAGTTACAGAATAAGAAAAATCCTGCGATTTTGAATTGGCAAAACCGCAGGATTTTTTGTACTCAGAACAGAAAATACAGAGACTAAAGCACGTCATTTTTGTACCGATTTGAATGGCAGATGAATGGGAAAGAAGAGAACAGGAACTCTTCTTTTCCATTCATTTGCCCCTCGCGTCAAACAAAAAAATTTCCCTCTTGTCAAATTATTCCAATTATGTTATATTATCAAATAGTTTGAATATAAAAATATTTTAAACGAAAAAGATTTTAAAACAAAAATAAATGGAGAGAACAACCATGAGAGGAAGGATATGCGGTACCGGTTCTTATATACCGGAGCATTATTACGACAACAATGATCTCGCGAAGTTTGTGGAGACGAATGATGAATGGATTCGTGAACGGACCGGAATTGTGCGCAGACATATTGCAGAAGAAGATACAACAGTCAGCATGGCGATAAAAGCGGCAAAAAATGCACTTACAGATGCAAAATTAAATGCAGACGATCTGGATCTGATCCTGGTATCTACAATCACGCCAAACACCGTGATCCCAAGCACTGCCTGCGAAGTCCAGAAAGAGCTGGGAGCAGTAAATGCAACCTGTTTCGACATCAGTGCCGCATGCAGCGGTTTTGTGTATGCCTACAATACTGCGCAGGCTTACATAGCAGCCGGAATGTATCAGAACATTCTGGTGATCGGAAGTGAAACCCTATCCGGAATTGTCAACTGGAAAGACAGAGGAAGCTGCATTCTTTTTGGTGACGGGGCAGGAGCAGCCGTGATCTGTGCAGAAGAAGGTGAAATCTTTCCGGCAGTTACCCATTCTGACGGAGCAAAAGGACAGGTACTTGCCTGCGAAAGCCGTCAGCAGAAAAACTGGCAGGACAAAGAAAATGAAAAACAGACTTATGTATCCATGGATGGACAGGCAGTTTTCAAATTTGCCGTAAAAAAAGTGCCGGAAGTCATCGGAGAACTTCTGCAAAAAGCAGATCTGACCGAGAAAGATATTGATCTTTTCGTTCTGCATCAGGCAAACTTACGGATCATCGAATCTGTGGCAAAACGGATGAAAACAGACCTTGCAAAATTCCCGGTCAACATTGAAGAATACGGTAATACATCATCCGCCAGCATCCCAATCCTCCTGGATGAACTGAACAAAACCGGTCGCTTCCACAAAGGACAGAAGATTGTTCTCTGCGGCTTCGGTGCCGGACTCACCTGGGGAGCCACACTCATAGAGTGGTAAATATAAAAATAATCAAACAATAAGGAGACTAAGAACATGTTAGAAAAAGTAAAAGAAATCGTAGCAGAAGGACTTGACGTAAACGCAGCAGACCTCACAGAGGAGACAACTTTTGAATCTCTTGGAGCAGATTCCCTTGATCTGATGGATATGGTTATGACATTTGAAGATGAATTTGGTGTGGAAATCGATACGGAAGCAATCGGTGATCTCAAGACAATCGGAAGTGTTGTAACATACATCGAAGGACTGAAAAAATAAGAATCGCGAAAACACAGACAGAAAGAGGTTGTAATATGAAAACAGAAGTAACCGAATTACTTGGAATCGAGTATCCGATCATCCAGGGCGGAATGGCCTGGGTTGCTGAGTATCATCTTGCGGCCGGCGTATCAAATGCCGGCGGGCTTGGGCTCATCGGGGCTGCAAGCGCCCCGGCTGAGTGGGTACGTGAACAGATCAGAGAAGCAAAAAAGCTGACTGATAAACCATTTGGAGTAAATATCATGCTGATGAGTCCTTATGCAGAGGACGTGGCAAAAGTAGTAGCGGAAGAAGGCGTAAAGGTTGTAACGACAGGCGCCGGAAGCCCGGAAAAATATATGAAAATGTGGAAAGAAGCAGGAATTAAAGTCATTCCGGTGGTTGCATCCGTTGCACTTGCAAGAAGAATGGAACGGTGCGGGGCAGATGCAGTTGTTGCGGAAGGATGTGAATCCGGAGGACACATCGGAGAAAATACGACTATGGTACTGGTTCCACAGATTGTAGACGCAGTGAAGATTCCGGTAATCGCAGCCGGAGGAATCGCAGATGGAAGAGGAATTGCGGCAGCATTTATGCTGGGAGCAAAAGCCGTACAGATGGGAACCCATTTTGTTGCGACCGAAGAATCTATCGTACATGAAAATTATAAAAATGCGATCATCAAAGCGAAGGACATTGATTCCAGAGTAACCGGAAGAAGCACAGGACATCCGGTAAGAGCACTTCGCAACCAAATGACGAAAAAATATCTGGACCTTGAAAAAAAACGGTGCATCCTTTGAAGAACTTGAGCACCTTACACTTGGAGGCTTAAGAAAGGCCGTTGTAGACGGAGATGTGACAAACGGAAGCGTAATGGCGGGACAGAGTGCAGCCATGGTAAAAGAGATCATGAGCTGTAAAGACCTGATCCAAAAGCTGGTAAGTGAGACGGATGCACTGATCGGAGGCAAAGGATTTTATGAATAAAACAGCATTCATTTTCCCGGGACAGGCGCGCAGAAGTGCGGTATGGGAAAAGATTTTTATGAAAACAGTGAACTTGCAAAAGAGATTTTTGATACAGCAACAGCAGAGCTGGGACTTGATATGACAAAGCTTTGCTTTGAAGAAAATGAGCAGCTGGATCAGACAGAATACACTCAGGCAGCCATGGTAACAGCCTGTCTTGCAATGACAGCCGAGATTGAAAAGAGAGGTCTTACACCGGATGTGACAGCCGGGCTCAGCCTTGGAGAGTACTGTGCGATCAGTGCAGCGGGAGGCATGCAGCCGAAAGACGCCATTTCTCTTGTGAGAAAAAGAGGGATTCTGATGCAGAATACCGTTCCGGCAGGTGAAGGAGCCATGGCGGCAATCCTGGGACTGGATGGAGAAACGGTTGAAAAAGTGACGGAAGAAATTCCGGGTGCGTCTGTGGCAAATTATAACTGTCCGGGACAGATTGTAATTACAGGAAAGACCGCAGCGGTAGAAAAGGCAGCAGAGTCTTTAAAAGCAGCCGGAGCAAAAAGGGCGGTTCTGTTAAATGTAAGTGGTCCGTTCCACTCAAAGATGCTGGAAAGTGCAGGCGAAGAGCTTGCGAAGGAAATGGAGAAGAGAAATTTTGAACCACTTGCCATTCCTTATGTGACGAATGTTACGGCAAAATATGTGACGGATATCAAAGAGACAAAGGCACTTCTTGCAAAACAGATTTCTTCACCGGTACGATGGGAAGAAAGTGTGAGAACTATGATTGAAGATGGTGTAGACACTTTTGTGGAAATCGGACCGGGAAAAACACTCGCCGGATTTATGCGGCGTATCGACAAAAGTGTCAAAGTATATAATATCGAAACCTGGGAAGATATGGAAAAAGTAATTGCTGAACTGGTGTAAAAAACAGGCAATGGAAAGGAAAAGCATATGACAGACAGAGCAAATTTGGAAGGACAGATCGCGGTGGTTACCGGCGCGTCCCGTGGAATTGGAAAGGCAATTGCGAAGGAGCTGGCAGCACAGGGAGCAACAGTTGTGCTCAATTACAATGGTTCTGAAGCAAAAGCAGATGAAGTAAAACATGAAATTGTAGAAAAGGGTGGATGTGCCAGTGTATGCAGTGCAATGTGGCAGATTACGAGGGATGTGAAGCATTTATAAAAGCAGTGATCGAGCAGTTTGGAAGAATCGATATTCTGGTAAATAATGCAGGGATCACAAAGGATGGTCTGCTGATGCGTATGAGTGAAGAAGATTTCTCCGATGTCATTGATGTCAATCTGAAAGGAACTTTCCATTGCATCCGTTTTGCATCCAGACAGATGATGAAGCAGAGAAGCGGAAAGATCATCAATCTTGCATCTGTAGTTGGAATCAGCGGAAATGCCGGTCAGGTAAACTATGCTGCATCTAAAGCAGGAATTATTGGAATGACCAAATCTGCGGCAAAAGAACTGGCATCCCGCGGAATCACGGTTAATGCGGTTGCACCGGGCTTCATTGAAACGGAGATGACAGAAGTTCTTTCCGATAAGCTCAAAGAAGAAATGAGAGGTCAGATCCCTCTTGCCAGAATGGGACACCCAGAAGATGTCGCGAAGGCAGTGGCGTTTCTGGCGTCTGAGCATGCGAGTTACATTACGGGGCAGGTTCTGCAGGTCGATGGGGGGATGGTGATGTAAAAATGGTTGCAGAGAAGGTTGAGGGACAAATTGTACAAAAGATGTCCTTCAAATTCAGACTCGCAAACCATTCCGATGAGCCTCCTAAAACAAGGATTGTGTCAGCAAAGGCTTCCACAATCCTTTGAGTCTCATCTCCATTGCTCGAAAAATGAATTTGAATGACATCTTTTGTACAGTTTGTCATTCAACTTTGTCGAGAAAACCATTTTACATCCGTGAAGTAGTTCAATATACCAAGTGCGGATTGCGGAGGGGAAGAAATTGGTTTTAACTCGCATTTGGGGGGGATAGGATTAATAACCTAAAAATACTTATAAAATGATAAATTTTATCAAAAAGTGAAACAGTCAACAACACACCAAAAACGTTTCGTGGAAAACGCGTTTTAGCCAGTAGACTTGAGTCCGGCTCTGCACAAATATTCCTGTCGGCATTCTATTTTGTGCAATGGAGAGGAGACTCAAAGGATTATGGAAGCCTTTGCTGACATAATCCTTGGTTTCGGAGGCTCATCGGAATGGTTTGCACAACTTGAATGCCGACAGGAATATTTGTGCAGAGTCGAACACAACCTACATTTCCCGCATTTTCCACCAAAGGAGGCAATATGAAGCGCAGAGTTGTTATTACGGGGCTTGGAGCGATTACCCCGATTGGTAATACAGTAGAAGAATTCTGGAACGGTATCAAAAATGGAACCGTAGGAATCGGTCCGATCACAAAATTTGATACAACCGAATATAAAGTGAAGATCGCAGCGGAAGTCAAGGACTTTGTTGCGAAGGAACGGATGGATTTCAAGGCATCGAAGAGAATGGAGACATTTTCCCAGTACGCAGTTGCAGCGGCGAAGGAAGCGTGTGCGGATGCGGGATTTGAAATTGAAAAAGAGGATCCGTACCGTTGTGGCGTGATCATCGGTTCGGGAATCGGAAGTTTGCAGCAGATTGAGAAGCAGTACACGACGATTCAGGAAAAGGGACCGGGAAGGGTGGCACCACTGATGGTTCCGATGATGATTTCCAATATGGCAGCCGGAAATGTATCGATCCAGCTTGGGCTTAAAGGAAAGTGCACCAATGTCGTTACAGCGTGTGCAACGGGAACCAATTGTATCGGGGATGCGCTTCGTGCCATTCAGTACGGAGATGCGGATGTAATGTTTGCAGGTGGTACGGAAAGCTGTATCTGTTCGACGGGGATTGCCGGATTTACCGCACTTACCGCACTTACTACCAGTGAAGATCCACTACGTGCATCGATTCCATTTGACAAAGACAGAAGTGGATTTGTTCTTGGAGAAGGAGCCGGCGTGGTGGTTCTGGAAGAGCTGGAGCATGCGAGAGCAAGAGGCGCAAAGATTTACGCAGAGCTTGCAGGTTACGGGGCAACCGGAGATGCTTACCATATCACTTCCCCGGCAGAAGACGGAAGCGGTGCGGCAAAGGCGATGGAGCTTGCGATGGAAGAGGGCAGCGTGACGCCGGAAGAAGTGCAGTACATTAATGCACACGGAACCAGCACTCACCACAATGATCTGTTTGAAACCTATGCGATCAAGAAAGCATTCGGCGATGCGGCAAAGGATGTGGTTGTGAATTCAACGAAATCATGATCGGTCATCTTCTTGGTGCGGCAGGTGCAGTAGAGTGTATCGTTACTGTAAAATCCATTCAGGATGGATTTATCCATCAGACCGTTGGAACCAGGGAATGTGATGAAGAATGTGATCTGAACTATGCAGTTGGCGCACCGGTCGAAAAAGAGATCAAATGTGCGCTCACCAATTCCCTTGGATTTGGCGGGCACAATGCAACCCTTCTTTTGAAGAAGTATGAAGGATAGAGGTAGAAGGATGGAATTAGAAAATCTGGTAAAACTGATTCAGACCGTTTCAGATTCGGACCTGACAGGATTTCAGTATGAAGAAAACGGTGTGAAATTGAAAATACAGAAAGAAAAAGAACAGATGGTTGTCAGTACAGGGGCAGCACAGTTGACGACAGTACAAAACGTGCCAGGAGCGCAGAGTAATGCAGTATCGGCACTGAAGTCGGAGGATGGACCGGAAAAAGGAAAAGAAGCAGAAGGGCAGCTGATCAAATCCCCTCTGGTTGGAACCTTTTACGCAGCACCGTCGGAAGAGGCAGCACCATTTGTGGCAGTTGGCGATCATGTGGCAAAAGGACAGACGGTTGCATCGTAGAGGCGATGAAGCTGATGAATGATATTGAGTGTGATTTTGACGGTGTGGTATCGGAAGTACTCGTGAAAAATGGAGAAACTGTGGAATACGGACAGCCATTATTCCGAATCGCATAGCTGAATGGAGGGCGAAAAGCATGAAACATTTGGGAATCAAGGAAATTCAGAAAATCATTCCGCACAGACATCCGTTTTTGCTGGTAGATTATATCGAAGATTACGAGCCGGGGGAATATGCAGTTGGCTATAAATGTGTGACTTACAGAGAGGACTTTTTTGCCGGACATTTTCCACAGGAGCCGGTGATGCCGGGAGTGCTGATCGTAGAAGCACTGGCGCAGGTCGGTGCAGTAGCGGTTCTGATGCAGGAAGAAAATAAAGGAAAGCTCGGTTATTTTGGTGGGATTAAGAACTGCAAGTTCCGCAGAAAAGTTGTTCCGGGTGACAAGTTAAAACTGGAAGCAAGAATTATTCGTCAGAAGGGACCACTGGTAATCGGAGAAGCTGTTGCATCAGTGGATGGAGAAGTTGCAGTAAAGGCAGAGTTGTCTCTGATGATCGGGAAGGCGGAAACAGATGATTAAGAAAGTATTGATCGCAAACCGTGGAGAGATCGCAGTTCGGATCATCCGTGCCTGTCGGGAAATGGGGATCGAGACGGTTGCAGTTTATTCAGAAGCAGATAAAGAAGCATTGCATACACAGCTTGCAGATGAAGCAATCTGTATTGGACCTGCACCATCTTCGGAAAGCTATCTGAATATGGAGCAGATCATCAGCGCGACCATCGTGTCGGGAGCAGATGCGATCCATCCGGGATTTGGTTTCCTTTCTGAAAATACGAAATTTGCAGAGCTTTGTGAGAAGTGCAACATCATTTTTATTGGACCGGATTCGAAAGTGATCAGCAGGCTTGGAAATAAATCCGAGGCGAGAAATACCATGGAAAATGCCGGGGTTCCAATCATTCCGGGAAGCCGGGAAGCGATTTATGATGCAGCAAAAGGAAAAGAAGTTGCAAGAGAGATCGGCTATCCGGTGATCGTAAAGGCGGCTCTCGGCGGAGGCGGAAAAGGAATGCGTGTGGCGGAAAATGAAGCCGCATTTGACATGGCATTCCGTACTGCACAGAAAGAGACCAAGGCAGCTTTTGGAGATGACACTATGTACATCGAGCATTTTGTGCAGCATCCGAAGCACATTGAATTTCAGATTATGGCGGATAAGTATGGAAATGTGGTGCATTTAGGAGAACGGGACTGTTCGGTGCAGAGAAATCATCAGAAGATGATCGAAGAATCCCCATGTGCCGTGATTTCGGATGAGCTTCGCCGGAGAATGGGCGAAGCAGCGGTAAAAGCGGCAAAGGCAGCACATTACGAAAATGCAGGAACCATTGAATTTCTGTTGGAAAAGAGCGGGAATTTTTATTTTATGGAAATGAATACCAGAATCCAGGTGGAGCATCCGGTCACAGAATGGGTGACGGGGATCGACCTGATCAAGGAACAGATCCGGATCGCAGACGGTCAGCAGCTTTCTTTTACGCAGGAGGATGTAAAGCTGACCGGTCATGCCATCGAGTGCAGGATCAATGCGGAAAATCCGGAAAAGAATTTCCGCCCGTGTCCGGGAACGATCACCGATATGTACCTTCCGGGAGGAAAGGGGGTGCGGATTGATTCAGCAATTTACAGTGGATACACTGTACCGCCATATTATGACAATATGCTGGCAAAGCTGATCGTATTTGCAAAAAACCGTACCGAGGCGATCCGGAAGATGCAGAGTGCACTTGGTGAGGTAATTATAGAAGGTATTGATACTAATGTGGATTATCAATATGATATTTTGCATGATCCAAAGTATCAGGCAGGAGATTTTGATATTGAATTTATTGCCGAAAGAGAAGCAAAAAATCGGCAAGATTAGCTCTACAAAAGCGGAGGTAAAGCAATTTGAAACTGTCAAATATGTTCAAGAAAACAAGCAGAAGAGGGTATATATCTCTTGGCGAAGGAAAGCCTGCCCATATGGCACCGGAGGTTCCGGAGGGACTTCTGAAAAAATGTAACGTTTGCAAATCTGCCATTCTGACAGAGGATGTGAAGAAGGGGTATTATATCTGTCCAAAATGTCAAAATTATTTCCGTGTGCATGCGATGCGCCGGATTGAAATGGTAGCAGATGCGGATACCTTTGAAGAGTGGGACAAGGGACTTACTTCGGGAAATCCGCTACATTATAAAGGCTATGAAGAAAAGGTAGAAGCACTGCAGGAAAAGACCGGGCTTGATGAGGCGGTTGTAACCGGAAAAGCGAGGATCGCGGGAAATGAAGTAGTTCTTGCAGTCTGTGACGGGCGGTTTATGATGGCGAGCATGGGAAAGGTGGTTGGCGAAAAAATTACCCGTGCAGTAGAAAAGGCAACCGGTGAGAGACTTCCGATTATCATATTTGCCTGTTCCGGAGGTGCCAGAATGCAGGAGGGGATCCACTCTCTGATGCAGATGGCAAAGACTTCGGCGGCACTGAAAAGACACCATGATGCAGGCTGTTTATATGTAAGTGTGCTGACCGATCCGACAACCGGCGGGGTAACGGCAAGTTTTGCCATGCTTGGAGATATCATTCTTGCCGAGCCGGGGGCGCTGATCGGTTTTGCGGGTCCGCGTGTGATTGAACAGACCATAGGGCAGAAGCTTCCGAAAGGATTCCAGAGGCAGAATTTCTTCAGGAGCACGGATTTGTGGATCAGATTGTGGAGCGTCCGCGGCTTAGGGAGACACTGGCGGAAATTGTAGCAATGCATAAGCAGGGTACATACGATTTGCCAGAAGTAGAAGAAAAGGAAACACAGGCGGTACAGAGGAATCTGACACCATGGGAACGGGTGCAGTTATCCAGAGACAAGGCTCGTCCGGTTGGTGCGGAGTATATTGAAGAATTATTTACAGATTTTATGGAATTTCATGGAGACCGTTATTACCAGGATGATAAGGCGATCATTGGCGGGATTGCAAGATTTCACGGAATGCCGGTGACGGTGATCGCGCAGGCAAAGGGTCGCACGACAAAAGAAAATATCGAGCGTAACTTTGGGATGCCGTCACCGGACGGATACCGCAAAGCCCTTCGTCTGATGAAACAGGCAGAGAAATTTAACCGTCCGGTCATCTGTTTTGTAGATACGCCGGGAGCGTTCTGCGGGCTGGAAGCAGAAGAGAGAGGACAGGGTGAGGCAATCGCAAGAAATTTATTTGAAATGTCAAATCTTCAGGTTCCGATCCTGTCTGTTGTGATTGGAGAAGGTGGAAGCGGGGGGGCTCTTGCGATGGCAACTTCAGATGAAGTGTGGCTTCTTGAAAATTCGATTTACTCCATTCTTTCGCCGGAAGGATTTGCAAGTATCCTGTGGAAGGACAGCAGCCGTGCAAAAGAGGCGGCAGGTGTGATGAAGCTGACAGCAGATCATCTCCTGAAAGCAGGTATCGTGGAACGGGTGATTCCGGAGCCGGAAGACTTCAATCTGGAAACATTTACAGAAGTGACAGATCCGATGGATGATTATATCAGATTATTTTAAAAATATGGAGCAATGACAAAGGAAGAACTTACCGAAAAGCGGTATGACAGATTTCGCAGGATATAGTAGAGGAGAAGAAAAATGAAAGGATTACCGGAACTTGTGATTGGTGATTTGAAAGTAAAAAGACCGGTCATTCAAGGGGGAATGGGAGTCGGTGTGAGCTTGGACAGCTTGCCGGAGCGGTTGCAAAGGAAGGCGGAGTCGGGATCATCTCAACCGCACAGATCGGATTTCGTGAACCGGATTTTGAAACGAATACAAGGGCGGCAAATATCCGCGCAATTGGATCTGAATTCCAAAGAGCAAGAGAGACGGCTCCGGATGGTGTGATCGGATTTAATATCATGGTTGCGCTGAAGGATTATGATGAACATGTGAAAGCAGCAGTGGATGCCGGAGCAGATCTGATCGTATCCGGGGCAGGGCTTCCGATCGAGCTGCCGGGACTTGTGGAGAGTAGCAGTACCAAGATCGCTCCGATCGTATCGACCGAAAAATCGGCTAAAGTTATTTTAAAATACTGGGATAAAAAATTTTCCAGGACCGCAGACCTGGTTGTGATCGAGGGACCCAAAGCCGGAGGACATCTGGGTTCGACCGGGAGCAGCTGGAAACTTACACACAGGAAAGTTATGATAATGAAATCGAGAGGATCATGCAGTGGTCAGAAAGTACGCCCAAAAATATCAGGTGCATATCCCGGTGGCAGTAGCCGGAGGAATTTCGGATAAAGATGCGGCAGAGCATGCCTTTTCATTAGGAGCAGATGCGGTCCAGGTGGCAACAAGATTTGTCACGACCTGGGAGTGCGATGCAGATCTCAGTTATAAGCAGAGTTATCTGAATGCGAAGAAAGAGGATGTCATTCTGGTGAAAAGTCCGGTTGGAATGCCGGGAAGGGCAATTAAGAATCCATTTATCAGTCATGTAATGGCAGGAGAGAGGGTGAAGCCTAAGAGATGTCTTGGGTGTCTGAAAAACTGTAACCCGGCGGAAGTGCCATACTGTATCACGGAAGCGCTGATCAAAGCGGCAAAAGGTGAGATTGGAGAGGCACTTCTGTTCTGCGGAGCGGATGTGTGGAAAGCAGAAAAAATAGAAACTGTGAAAGAAGTGATTGATTCTTTGTTAGGTGACTGTGTATAATTGAACTAGAAAAAGACACAGCAAGGAGAAGAAGGGGAATTGGACGCATACGAAAGCATCAATAAGATATTGGTACATCTTTTTAATGATATATGGGAATTAGAAGAAAAAGCAGTGATCACAGAAGAGTTTAAGGATCTGACGAACAATGATATGCATATCATTGAGGCGGTCGGTCTGGGTGACGGGAATAATATGTCCACGATCGCGAAGAAGCTCGGAATCACGGTCGGATCACTGACAACTTCGATGAACAGTCTGGTCAATAAAAAGTATGCAGTCCGCCACCGGAGCGAAGAAGACCGGAGGATCGTCAATATCCAGCTGACGGAAAAAGGGAGAAGGCATATCATCATCATGCGAATTTTCATAAGAAGATGGTAGAAGCTGTTGTTGAGACGCTGGATGAAGAAGAGATCCCGGTTCTGACAAAGGCACTGGACAATCTGTATCAGTTTTTTAAGACGTATAACGGTTAAAATGAAAAATCCTCTGTCACTCTTTCATTAGAAAGGGCAGGCAGAGGATTTTTGGATTCTCCGGCTATACATGGATCCGGTCTAATACTTCTCCGATCGGCTCATGGATCGTCAGAGTTGCGCCTACATCACGGGCAGTTGCATCCTTGTTGATGAGTACCAGATATTTGCCGTGGAAATAATCGATAAATCCGGCAGCAGGGTAGACCACAAGAGAAGTACCGCCGATGATCAGCATATCTGCTTCTGAGATGGCGCGGATACTTTTCTGGATAATCTGATTATCCAGTCCTTCTTCGTAGAGAACTACATCCGGGCGGATAGTTCCGCCGCAGTCGCAGGTTGGGATTCCTTTCGATTCTTTTACAAAACGTGCACTGTACTGCTTTTTGCAACGCATGCAGTAATTGCGGTGGATACTTCCATGAAGCTCCAGTACATTTTTGCTTCCGGCAGCCTGGTGGAGTCCGTCGATATTCTGTGTGATAACGGCGGTCAGCTTTCCGGCGGCTTCCAGCTCGGCAAGCTTCAGATGTGCTTTATTTGGTTTCGCATCAAGGAACATCATTTTCTCTTTATAAAAATCATAAAATTCTTCCGTATGCTGCATGAAAAAGCTGTGGCTTACAATCTGCTCCGGTGAGTAGCGGTACTTTTGTTTGTAGAGTCCGTCTGCACTCCTGAAGTCCGGAATATTACTCTCGGTAGAGACGCCGGCACCGCCGAAAAAGACGATTCGGTTGCTCTCGTTAATCATGTCCTGTAACTGTCTGATCTTGTCCATAATTTGATAACCTCTTTTCCTGGAAAATCAAAACCTGTCTTTTTAATCACAGTATACCAAATGAAACGAAAAAAGAGAATAAAATAAAAAAATTCCTTGTCCCAAAAACATGCACCGAGTATACTATAAAGTATTGGATTGTGGAAAATTGGGGAAATCTGCAGACAAAATACATATGTCAAGGAGAGCGTAATATGAAAATGTCAAATATGAGGAATCTGTGTCTGATTTTATTGGGGAATACAGTATATGCACTTGCAATTGTAATGTTTATCCTGCCGAATGATATCATTACCGGAGGGACCACGGGGCTTGGAATTGCCGTGAATCATTATTTTGGATTACAGATCCATACATTTGTACTGATCTTCAACACACTGATGTTTCTTCTGGGGGCCGCAGTGCTTGGTATGAAATTTGCACTTACTACACTGGTCAGTACGTTTTATTATCCGATCATTTGGGAATACTGGAGAATGTTCCAGTATTACAGAACGTCACAGACGATAAGATGCTTTCAACGATCTGTGGAGGTCTGATGATCGGACTTGGAATTGGAGTTGTTATAAGATGCGGAGCATCAACAGGAGGTATGGATATCCCGCCGCTGGTACTGAATAAGAAATTCGGACTTCCGGTATCTGTTATGCTCTATGTATTTGATTTTGCGATTCTGATCTTCCAGATGGTATTTACCAATAAAGAAGAGATCATCTATGGTATCCTTCTGGTATTGATTTACACGGTGATGCTGGATAAAGTGCTTCTGATGGGATCGACCAGAACACAGGTCAAGATCATTTCCGGAGAGTATGAGAAGCTGAACCATCTGATCCAGGAGAAGCTTGACCGAGGAACTACACTGGTCTACACGCAGACCGGTTATTTGAGAAAGGATCAGCCGATGATCCTTACCGTTGTGTCTAACCGTGAACTGATGCGGCTGAACCAGATCGTGCAGGAGACAGATCCGCAGGCATTTATGATCATTGGTAATGTAAATGAGGTCAGAGGACGGGGATTTTCAACACAGAAAGTATATAAAAACGAAGTGGGCATGAATGAATAAACAAGAGCTTGAGAATGAGGAAGTAAGACAGGAAGAGAAAAAAACAAAGAAGAAAAAGGTCCGGAAAAAGAAGACCATGTTTGGACATATCCGCAGTATTATCAGTATTCTTCTGGTTGTGGGAATCATCGGAGGAAGCTACTGGTATTACGCATTCCAGTACAGAGCCGAGGTGGAGCCGGAGACAAACCGGAAGGTGACGAATACGGATTCCGTTTACACGATGGAGCAGTATCTGAAAACGCTGAAGCGCAATCAGACTGTTTATAAGTACGCGTGCGATGAAGCCGAAGTGGACAATGACTACGGGACTTATGTTGTGCCTGGACTGAAGTCAACAAGGACGCTGAAAGTAAAAGGGGACGGAGAAGCAGAAGTCTGCACATCCATGACACCACAGGGACTTGCATTTACAGAGGATTATATTCTGGTCAGTGCTTATTGTAAGACAAAGGCACATGATTCGGTGATCTATGTGATCGACAAAGAAAGCAGACGGTTTGTGAAAGAGATTGTGCTGAACACCAAAGCCCATGTGGGCGGAATGGCATACGATACGATGAACCAGATCCTGTGGGTGACAGGACAGGGTTCCACCTGGGCGCAGGCAAATGCGATCACACTGTCTCATCTGGAAAATTATTCCTTTGATGACGGATATCATCCGATTGAATTCGATATGTCTTACAACCTTTATAAGATCAAGCGGGCGTCATTTATGACGTATCATGACGGCGCATTGTTTGTCGGATTCTTTACACAGGATAATGCCAGTGTCATTGAAAAATATCTGATCAATGCAGACGGCACCTTGTATGAAAAAGAAGACATGAACCTGAAACGGACGGTCGGCGTGACGGAGCCGGTTGCCTATGCGGTCAGTATGCAGGTAATTTCCGGTAAGGTGCAGGGAATGGCATTTTACAACAATAAGATCCTGCTTACCAGATCCTGGGGGATCCTGCCATCGGAGGTACAGATCTTCAACTATTCCAGATATGGAATCTTGTCAACCTCCGAAGCTTATAAGACGATCAAGTTTCCGGAGAGGCTGGAACAGATCTATCAGGACGGTGGCAGCATTTATGCACTTTTCGAGTCGGGGGCTTATGCCTACCGGATGTCATCCATTAACCGAATTGACCGTGTTGTGAAGCTGAAAGGAAGCAAACTGGTAAAATAAAGACTGAAATCCATGAAATCTGCTTGAATCGGAAGTAGATTTATGGTAAAATACATGAGTGGTTTAACCATCAGGAGGTGTGATTAGTAATGGAAATTTTAAAAACAGTACTTTTAATTTTATTTGCAATAGATTGTATCGCATTGACAGTAATCGTATTGATGCAGGAAGGTAAGTCAGCAGGTCTTGGAACAATCGCAGGTATGGCAGATTCTTATTGGGGACAGAACAAAGGACGTTCTATGGAAGGCGCACTTGTTAAGTCTACCAAGTTTTTAGCAATTCTGTTTATTGTACTTGCAGCAGTCCTGAACCTGAAAGTTTTTGCATAAACGAATGATTGAAGAAGATGAGGAACACTCTATAGTATCTATAGGGTGTTCCTTTTTT
>ENA-OQAZ01000339-OQAZ01000339.1-human-gut-metagenome-genome-assembly--contig:-NODE-339-length-26753-cov-2.141403_pt1 | contig 26753 bp, 36 predicted proteins | sample MGYA00242737_ERZ504531 | MGnify/ENA primary metagenome ERZ504531 (study PRJEB26092, sample SAMD00036244) | human gut metagenome | host: Homo sapiens | study: EMG produced TPA metagenomics assembly of... | reverse complement strand
TAAGGTAACGCCGTTTGTGTGCGTATTCAGTTTTTAACACATTCCCTGTCTATCCGCTGTCCGCAAAACCATTGATTTTATTAGCTTTTTGCCGCTATCGCTATCACACCTCATTATTTGACCGCCCGGAATTTAAGCGCATGATAGGGCTGATCACCAGGAGAAAACGGATCTGTATCATTGTCAAAGATTTGAGCCGCCTGGGAAGGGATACCATAGAAACACAAAACTATATCGAAAAAATATTTCCGTTCCTTGGGGTGCGCTTCATTTCAATCAATGATTTTTATGACAGCAGCCAGAAACCTTCTGAAAGAAAGGATACGGAGATTAAATTTAAGAACCTGATCAATGGGATTTATCCCCAGATTTGTTCCGACAATATCAAAAAAGTCATGAGGAAGCAGGCTGAAATGGGACAATATCATGGTTCAATCCCAACATACGGATATTGCTTCCATGACGGGGTGCATACAAAACTTCATCTGGATACGGAGGCAGCTCCATTGTGAGAGGGATCTTCGACCAGAGGTTAGCAGGAATGAGTTATGCAGACATTGCCAGGGCTCTGAACGAAAAAGAACTTGAAACACCTACGGTATATCTACAAAGGAAAGGCTGGGCACCGGAATCAAAGAAATCTGTACAGTTCTGGGACGGAAATTTAGTGAAACAGATTTTATTTAATCCGGTTTATGCAGGACTGACGGTAAGAGGGAAAACAGAAACCAGGGTTCCGTCAAAAAGAGAGTGCCGGTATATTCCAAGAGAGGATTGGATTTGTGTAGGAGGAAGACATGAAGCGATTGTAACGGAACAGGAACTCCAGAAGGTTCAGGACATGGTAGAGAAAAGGAGAAAATATTATGGGAGGACACCGTCTTCTGAAAATATTTTTTTCAGGCCTGATCCGTTGCGGACATTGTGGTCGGAAAATGAGAATACGGGTGGCATATAAAGAAAAACCGATTTATTGTGGAAGCACTACAACAGCCCCAAATGCTTCCTGTTATCCAAAGAAATATAAAGCAGAAAGAGTTGGAAGAACTGGTGCTAATTATGATAAGACAGCAGGCAGCCCTTGCAGAGGATACCATAAAGCAGTTAAAGAAAGCCAATCAGACTTTGAATATTCCGAAACTCCGATATCGGAAAAAGCAATATGAAAAGAAGTTGGCGCTTTGTAAACAGGAGAAAATGGAATTGTATGAACAATATGCAGAAGAACAGATTTCTTTGAAAGATTACCTGGTACGAAAACAAACCTGTATGGAGAAGACAGCAGTTTATCAGCAAAAGATACAGGAGGTAGAAGCAAAAATTTTAAAAGGGGAGGAGGAAAAACAAAAGGAGAAATCAGAGGGACTGCAACTTTTTGTAAAATATAAGGGATTGGAAGAGACTAATCTTATGAAGTTCTGCATGAGCTGATTGAAGTCATAAATTTTTATGATCCGGAACATATTGAAATTGTATGGAAATACAGGGACGAATTTCTGGAAGCAACAGGATAAAATGAGCCGGGAAAGTTTCACTTTCAGGATTCCGGTAAAAGAGAAGAGTTCATAAAAGAGGAGGAATGCACTGCGGTGACTTCCTCTTCTTTGCGTTAGAAAAAATTTGGTAAGAAAGCTGGGGGAAGAGCCATGTATCTTGAAACATATTCTATGGAAGAACTGATGGAACTAATAGAAGAGAAAGGGTATTGCTCTGTGGAGGCAGTAGAAATCCTGAAAGAAATGGAACAGGCAAAAAAAGGGTATGATTTTTTACTCCGGGATTGTGAGAAAAAAGCGTGGAAACAGACCAGGTGGTAGTTGATTATTACCGGCATCTCTTAGAAGAATTGCGGAAAGCGTTGCCCTATGATGCTATGGGAGGACAGCACACGATTCCGATTTTGGTGTTACAGGAGTTCCGTAAACCGGACATTGTAGAAAAAATCAGGGATTTTATTGGCTGTCAGGCTGGATTTTCCGATCATGCTCTGTTACAAGAAATACAAAAAATTTATGACCGTACATCTGGACCCGCAGAATTATCCTCTATATGGACGTATTGGGAAAACAGCCGGCGGCAAGGAATGTTTACAAACAGGGAGGACAAATATGGTAAAAGAAAGAGTATTGGCGGTTCCGGATACAAGTATTTTTATTGCAGAGCTGCCGGAAGCGACCAGAAACATCATACGGAAAGATTTAGAAGAACACGCAAGAGAACATCATTACCGGCTGGAGTGGGATTTGAAAAATAAAGACTATGTAGCAATGAGCCGGAGATTTTGCGATATGGAAGACATTTATATGGATACCATCTGCATTTTTGTGAGGCAGGGGAGGATATAGAGCCTATGAAAAAAGCCTGCAGCGGACCATTTCTATCAGGTTATATCAAGACGAAGTAGAAGAACTCTGTAGGAAGTCTGGAAAAGTTGGGCTGTCAATCGGTGAACTGTTTTGAAAACTTTGTTGCAGATTTGATTTGTGGTACACATACCAATGGTTCTGATGAACGCATGTATATTGAGCAATGGTTTGACCGGTGCTATTTCAGTATTATGCCAGAGGAAACATTTTATCTTATCTGCTTGAAATGCGGGAGATAGACAGTGTTTTTGGAATGCTGGGAAATCTTGCAGGAGTTGAAGGATCTGGAAGAGCCGGATTGTATGATAAAGAGGAACTGGAGATACAGCAGAACACCTTGGAAGAATATTTTCAGGAATATAGAACCTATACAAGAGAACCGGCAGAAGAGCAGTTGGAAGCTGCTATGGAAAAAGTGTTGGAATGGAATAAAGAAAGAGAACATTTATTGGAGGGGACTGTTCCAGAGAAGTCTTTGGGGCGGTAGCCGGATTAGAGAAAGGAAGAAAACAGTGATAAGTAATGCGGAGAGAATTGTGTTAAGGAATATGTACCGCCAGGGTGCCGGGTAGAATTGGAAGATATGGAGGCTGATCCGTATGTAAAACTGAGTCCCGGTGATTTAGGAACTGTACAGTTTGTAGATGATGCCGGACAGATCCATGTATCCTGGGATTGTGGACACAGCCTTGCTATGGTGTTTGGTGTAGATCATTGCAAATGTGTTATGAGAGAGGAACGCTTGCAGGAAATATTACAGAGAGTACAGGCTATGCCATTTGAGAACTTGGAAAAAATGGAACTATATATTAGGGAAAAATTATCCGGGGCTTTCCCCAAAATCAGCTTTCAGAAAAAAGAAGGGCAGGAGGTTCTTGTAGATATGGGAGTTGCTGCATTTATGAAAAAAAGGTCTTGGTGTGGCAATTCAATATGAAACGGACAGTCAGCAGCACATCTTCATAAAAAAAATGGAAATGCAGGGACAGGAGCTGGAAAGGAAAAATCCTTTTCCAGTACAGAAGAAGCGATAAGAATGTTTTCTTTTAATTGCAAAAATCGACAATTTTTTTTGGATATAACTTGACAGGATAGGGGAAATCAACACTGTTAAATATTATTGGGGGAATTGACAGTTCAGACAGCGGCTATATTGCAATTAATGGCGAAAAGACAGCGATATGGACGAAAAGACGCTGACATTGTACAGAAGAAAGCATCTAGGTTATGTCTTTCAGATGTATAATTTGATTCCAAATTTAAATATCAAGGAAAATGTAGAGGTTGGTGCTTATTTAAGTGACAACCCACTTGATGTAGATGATTTGTTAAAGACACTTGGCTTGTATGAGCATCGTCATAAGCTGCCGAATCAGTTATCAGGAGGACAGCAGCAGCGAACAGCTATAGGAAGAGCCATTGTCAAGAATCCAGATATTTTGCTGTGCGATGAGCCAACAGGTGCACTTGACTATGCAACATCAAAGGAGATTTTAAAACTAATCGAGCAGGTTAACCGCAAATATGGAAATACTGTTGTTATGGTAACACATAATAATGCAATCGAGAAGATGGCAGATCGCGTCGTAAAGCTTCATGATGGCCGTATTCGTGAGAATTGCCGCAATGAGACGCGTATGGCAGCGGAGGATCTGGAATGGTAAAGAAAAAATCAAATCCATTGAATAAACGTTTCTTAGGGAATTGAAGAGCGAGGCTGGAAAATATATTGTTCTGTTTGTATTTATAGCAGGTGTGATCGCGCTTGTATCTGGATTTTTGGTTGCGAGCGGCAGTATGCCACAGGCCTATGATGAGAGTTTTGAAAAATATAATATTGAAGATGGAAATTTTGAGGTTAAAAGAGAGGCACCAAGCGGTCTGTTAGACGCCTTGCAAAAGGATGGAACAAAGATTTATCCAAACTTCTATAAAGAAGAACAGACAAAGAATGTGGAGAGTACGCTTCGTATTTTTAAGAAGCGTACAGAAATTGATCTGGAATGCCTGATGGAAGGAAGCTTTCCAGAAGATGAAAATGAGATTGCAATTGACCGTATGTATGCTGTAAATAATAAAATTTCTGTTGGTGATGTGATGGAGCTTGGAGACGTGTCCTACACAATATGCGGTTTAGTGGCACTTTCTGATTACAGTGCATTGTTTTCATCCACGTCAGATATGATGTTTGACGCTGTGAGATTTGGTGTGGCTATTGTGACAGAGGATGGATTTAATAAAATCAACGATGATCATCTTCACTACAATTATTCATGGCGTTACAGCGAGCGTCCGGCAGATGAGAAGGAGGCAAAGACACTCAGTGAATCCTTCTTGAAAACTTTGTATGTAAATGCGCTTTTGAATCTGAACGGTGTCGAAGGCTTTATACCAGAGTATGTAAATCAGGCGATTATCTTTACCGGAGATGATATAAAGGGCGATAATGCTATGTTTACCGTATTTCTTTATATCGTCATTGCTATTATTGCGTTTGTATTTGCCGTGACTACCAGCAACACGATCAACAAGGAATCAGCAGTAATCGGTACACTTCGCGCGTCTGGCTACTCAAAAGGCGAGTTGATTCGTCATTATATGGCAATGCCGATGCTCATTGTCTTGATTGCAGCAGTGATTGGAAATATTTTAGGATACACTGTATTTAAAGGTTATATGGCAGCACTGTACTATGCAAGCTATAGCCTTCCGACTTATGTCACGATCTGGAACGCCGATGCATTTGTCAAGACAACAGTAATTCCAGTGCTTTTGATGTTTGCCATTAATTTTATTATGCTGGCAGAAAAGATGAGTCTTTCACCGCTTCGTTTCCTTCGTCGTGATTTGAGCCGCAGACAAAAGAAAAAGGCATTTCGCTTAAAGACTACGATTCCTATTATGAAGAGGTTCCGTATGAGAATCCTGTTTCAGAACATTCCAAACTACGTCATTTTGTTTATCGGAATTTTGTTCGCAAACCTGATTTTATTGTTTGGATTTATGTTTGGACCGTTGCTTGATCATTTCGAACAGGAGATTACAACTCATCTTCTTGCAGAGCATCAGTATGTGCTTGTAAGCGAAGAAAAGACAGAAAATAAAGAGGCGGAAAGCTATGATGTGACGGTATTAAAGACACAGGAGGGACGCTACAAGAGCGAGGAAGTGATGGTGTATGGCGTACAGGAAAACAGCGCCTACATAAAGAGCAGCATTGCAGATGATGAGGTATTGATTTCAAATGCCTATGCAAATAAGCAGCATATCAAGGTAGGTGATACAATTACATTGCAGGAAGAGTATGGGGAGAAAACGTATTCCTTTACCGTTACGGGTATCTATACATATCCGGCTGCACTGTCTGTCTTTATGAATTGTGATGCGTTTGAGAAAACATTTGAGAAGGGAAGCTATTATCCAGGATATTTTTCAAATGAAGAACTGACTGATTTGACGCAGAAAAACATTGCAATGACTATATCAAAGGAAGATTTGACAAAGACCTCCAGACAGCTTCGATTGTCAATGGGTGGAATGGCTGTTCTCTTTCAGGGCTTTGGCGTGATCATGTTTGCGCTGCTTTTGTATCTGCTCTCAAAGGTAGTAATCGAGAAAAATGCGCAGTCAATTTCCATGGCAAAGATTTTAGGTTACAGTGACAAGGAAATCAACCGCTTATATATTCGTACCACAACAATCGTATCAGTTGTTTCGTTGATAGTGACAATCGGGTTATGTATTGTGCTGCTGAAGGTTATTTGCGAGATTGCATTTGCCGAGTATTCTGGCTATCTGGAATTTTATATGGAACCGGCAGATCTGTTAAAAGTTCTTGCAGCCGGACTAATCACGTATGCCGTGATCTCATTCTTCCAGATCAAAAAAATCAAGCAATTCCGATGACAGATGCACTCAAAAATGTGGAGTGAAGCACAATCATCGAAGTCCTTGCCAAGTGTTGTGAACAGTTTTATGGCTCAAGCACGCGTTTCATATCCTCCGGTAACGGCGCCTCAAAGGAGAGTGGCACATGAGTGATCGGATGCTCAAAGGAAAGACGGCATGAGTGGAGCGCCTGACGTGTGATAAATTCCATATCTGGATTATAAAGGTAATCGCCGACAAGCGGAAAACCTAAATATTTCATATGAATCCGTATCTGATGGGTGCGGCCTGTCTCAAGCTGTAAAGAGACAAGGCTGTGCCCATTTTTTGTTTCTAATGTTTTGTAATGAGTTACGGCGCGTTCTCCGTGTTCAAAATCTACACAGCGCTCAATTATAGAGCCAGGCTTTCTTGAGAGCGGTGCAGTGATTGTGCCGGACGCAGGAGTAACGACACCGCGCACAATCGCTAGATATTCACGCGTAATTGCATGACGAACAGCCATATCAGAAAGAACGGCAGAGGAGAGCATATTTTTGGCAATTACTGTAAGCCCTGAGGTATCTCGGTCTAGGCGGTTTGTGCAGCGAAAAATAAAATTGCCGCTGTCACGGTAGTACCAGGCAAGAGCATTTGCCAGTGAATTATAATAATTGTCCATAGAAGGATGAATAGGCATTTTAGCCGGCTTATTTGCAACAAGAATATCCTCATCCTCGTAGACAATTGAAAGAGGAAGCTTTACAGGAGGCACATGGTAGGAGGAATGCTCCTCAACAATATGTACTGTCAGAATGTCGCCTTCATGAAGATGTGTGTTTGTGCGGCTTGGCGTGCCATTTATAAGAAGATGTTCCATGTTTTTGCGAAGCCGCGTCAAAAGGTGAGAGGAAAAGCCACGGCGCGATAAAAACTGATCTGCGCGCAGGTCACTTTCTTCAATCGAGACGGTGTAAGTAAGTGTTCGGTCCATAAAATGCCTTTCTTTAATATTTTTTTGTGGGCGGCCATGGAAGCTGAGCAAGCACAGTTGCCAGAAAAACAATAGCACATCCTGTAAGCTCACGTGCCGATAAGGTTTGACCAAGAATCAACCAGCCGGCAAGAACAGATATAGCAGATTCCAGACTCAAAATAAGAGATGCGATAGTTGGATTCATACCCTTTTGTCCTATAATTTGAAGAGTATAGCCGACACCGCAGGAGAGAACACCAGCGTACAAAATAGGAGCCCATGCTGCAAGGATAGAAGAAAGTGATGGTTGCTCAAAAATAAATGCCGGAATAAGACATACGACTGCGCATACAAAAAACTGTATACACGATAAAGCCACACCATTGCAGCGCGGTGAAAAATAGTCTATTACTAAGATATGCACGGCAAATAAGAAAGAGCCGGCAATCAAAAGAAGATCACCCTTTCCAATAGAGCCAAAACCATCAGGAACGCTTAACAGATACAAACCGCCAACTGCCAGTGCAACACTAAGCCATACAAGCGGGCTGCAGCGTTTCTTTAAAAATATACTAAGAATCGGCACAAGAACAATATAGATGGCAGTCAGAAAGCCAGCCTTTCCAACACTTGTGTAGGAAATTCCAATCTGCTGAAGGGAAGAAGCAGCCGCCAGCACAATACCGCAGCATAGTCCGCCGAAAAATAATGTTTTTCGATCAATTGACGATGATGCGTGAGTTTTTTGATTCAATTGGTCTGCAGGTGATACTTCAGAAGAATTTGTGTGGTTTCGAAATAAAAAGATACAAGGGATCAGAAAAAGTGCACCAATCGCAGATCGTATTCCATTAAACGTAAACGGCTTAACATAGTCCATGCCTACGCTTTGTGCGACAAAAGCAGATCCCCAGATAGCCGCAGTCAAAAGCAGCAAAAATGAGTTTTTTAATTGAGATGTTTCAATAAAAAAATCCTTTCATAAATAATAAAAATAAGAGTGGATTGTATTTGCCAACAATCGTTATCCATGGTATCATACTTTCTAGTTGGGGTCAAAGGATTTGTTTAAGGCAAAACCCACTAGATTGGAGGATTAAACGTGGAATATTTTAAAGAGCCTGCAAACGCTGTCTATCAAAGCGGTGCAAAAAATCCATTTCTGCCGCTGAATATTTATATCCCTGATGGAGAGCCAAAAGTATTTGATGGAAGAGTTTATCTGTATGGCTCAAAGGATGAGTTTGACGGCGAGTATTGCTGCCACAAGTTTCATGTATATTCAGCACCTGTATCAGATTTGACCGAGTGGACCGATCACGGCCCAGTGCTTGCATCAACCGATGAGTACGAAAAAGAGGGCATCAAAAAAGGCGTGCCGTGGTCAAATGGGCTTTTATGGGCGCCAGATGTTACAAAGAAAGGCGAGTTGTATTATTTCTATTTCTGCCTTTCAGATGGAACAGAGGGTGTTGCAAAAAGCAAGAACCCATACGGACCATTTGAGGATGCTGTGCAGATAACGATGGGAGGAAAGCCAATCGAAGGCATTGATCCGTCTGTTTTGGAGGACAACGGAAAATATTATTACACCTGGGGTCAGGGCCACTGCCATATGGCAGAATTAAATGATGATATGTGTACACTGAATCCAGATACATATGAGGAAGCACTGATCAATAAGGATGATGATGGTCATGGTTTCCATGAGGCATCATCACTTCGCAAGGTAGGTGATCATTATGTTATCGTGTACGCAAGTGAATTTATTGATGAAACACACCGTAATGGCGGTCATCCGACAAATCTTGACTATGCAGTAAGCAAATCTGTTGCTGGTCCGTATGTAAGAAAAGGCGTATAATCGACAATACAGGAATTGATCCGCAAAGTTGGAATAATCATGGCTCAATCGTGAAGATAGAAAATCAGTGGTATGTATTCTATCATGGTTCCTCAAACAACACAAAATATGCGCGCCGTGCACGTGTTGAGCGTATTGAGGTAGATGAAGAGAGAGGAATTATCGAGCAGGTAGAGATGACCTCACAGGGATTTTCACATGGACTAGATGCCACAGCAGGTATTGAAGCAGGCTGGCAGTGTGGTCTGACTGGCGGAGCATATCTTACCGAGAAAGAAGGACGCTTCCCACTTGTACATATCACCGATGGCTGCAGAGTAAAATGGCGCTATGCAGAGCTTGCAGAAGACGGCGAGTGGTCAATTGAGATCGAGGGAACACTTCTTTCTGAATGTGGAATAAGCATCTTGGCAAATGGAGAGTCAGTTGGTGTTGTCAATGCAGAAGGTGTTGATGGGCAGCATATGTGGAAGAGTTCAATCGGTACACTAAGAAGCGGACGCTACGAACTGGAGCTTCAGTCTTTGCAGAAAAAGAAGAAGAGCTGTTTGAGTTAGATCGTATTCGCCTTGTAAGAGCGTGAATATAGATTGAAAATAAATTAAAAACAGAAGAATGGAGAAAAAACATATGGTAAAGCATGTAATTTTATGGACATTAAAGAATGAATATTCAAAAGAAGAAAAAGAAGCAATCAAGGCAGAAATCAAAGCTGGTCTTGAGGGACTTGCAGGTCAGATTCCGGGATTGTTAGAGATTCATGTTAACATAAATGGACTGGAAAGCTCAAATGCAGATTTGATGCTTGATTCTACATTTACTGACGAGGCAGCATTAAAGGGCTACTCCGTACATCCGGCTCACGTTGCAGTTGCAAATGGAAAGGTAAGACCGCACACTGCAATCCGTTCCTGCTTAGATTTTACAGTATAATAAAAAAGCTCGGAAGCATTTTATCATTTGCTTTCGAGCTTTTTTCTCTAATTATGCAAGAGCCTTTCCGAGTTCCTCGCATGCTGCCTTAGCATCCTCATCAGGAGCATCATTGCAGATAACGAAATCACACGCCATTACAGCGCCGTCATTGCGGCAGGTCTCATCCCAATTGCGCATCCACTCACCATCTCCCCATCCATAGGAGCCAAAAAGAGCGATCTTCTTGCCGGACAGCTTTGATTCGCAAGCTGTAAACATCGGCTCAAACTCATCTTCCTCAAGCTGCTCAGCACCCATAGAAGGGCATCCAAATGCAATTGCATCAAACTCATCCATCTTGTCAGCATCAAATTCAGCAGCAGTAAAAGTAGTTACGTCAGCGCCGGCATTTCTAGCTCCATCTGCTACGCTTTCTGCCATCTGCTCTGTATTTCCTGTTCCACTCCAATAAACAATAGCTACTTTGCTCATAATATTCTCCTTTAAAATAAAATTTATTTGTCAAATCAGTCAGGCACTTATGCGCTGACTGTCAACTGGCGAAGATCCTTTCCCTGTTCCCACATTTTACGGTAAATCTGCTTGCATTTGCAGTAGCGCCTAAAGGTTTTAACTGCATTTTCAGGGTCACTGTATACCTTCCAGTCACCGCAGCAAAGGCAGTTATGACCATGGTTTATAATAAAACCCTTCACATCCGCAAGTGGGTATCCAAGGAAAATTCCTATTTCATGAGGAAACGTACCAGACTGCATTAAATGTTGTCTGAGAATGAGGAGAGCGTCGATTGCATTTTGGCTTGTATAGCCAAAGGAGGAAAGAAATTCACCGACAGCTGGATCAGACAGATCATTTTGCAGACGACTCATACGAACCACATAGATTAAAGCAGTGTGCTCATGAAGGCACAGGCAAAAACATAAAACGCCTTTGTCGCGAAGTGTATTGTTCCAGCGGCGTACCGCATCAAACAAATTTTTCTGAGTATCAAAGCTGACACGGAAAAGATTTGCTGTTTTTATAGATGCTAACGTCGGCGCACAATGCTCAATCAAATAATGATCCATACTTGTCTCCTAAAAAAATCGAATCCATATCATATAAAAATGATATAACAAAAAGATATATTTATACACCACAGAAAGAAATTACTCTGAAATTAGCAGCATATAATATTGGTTAGATACATCTAACACAGATAAGATTATACTACCTCATGTAGTTTCTGTCAAGTAAAATTTAAATATTGATTTTATCTGGAAGTATACGAGGCTTTTCAATCTGGGCAATGAGTTTCGTAGTATTGCCTGACACGTTAACTGAATAAAATTTTCAACAACCGGAAAATGTCCAGAACCCCCTTGCATTTTGAAAAGAATTAGTATAGACTAACCAATAGTTGTAATGGCTAACATAAAGAAAATGCAAAAAGCCTGAATACAACTTCAAACTTCACGCAAAATAACCATTGGCTCCATACTGCTGAAACGGGAGTGTTCTCCCGTTGGAGACCAGTGGAAAGAAAAAGAAAGGTTTGGTACGATCATGGATTATTTAGAGATTGAGAAGGTTGTAGGAAGAGAAATTCTTGATTCCAGAGGAAACCCAACAGTAGAGGCAGAGGTTACTCTGGCTGATGGAACTGTAGCAAGAGGAACAGCACCGAGCGGTGCTTCTACTGGTGAGTTCGAGGCACTTGAACTTCGTGACGGAGATAAGAGCCGCTATCTTGGGAAGGGCGTTACAAAGGCAGTTGAGAATATCAATACAATTATTAACGATACCATCACTGGTATGGATGCTTCTGATATTTATGCAGTTGATAAGGCAATGATTGAAGCAGACGGAACAAAGGATAAGTCAAAGCTTGGCGCAAACGCCATTCTTGCAGTTTCCATCGCAACATGCCGTGCAGCTGCAGCTTCCTTAGACATTCCGCTGTATCGTTTCCTTGGCGGTGTTTCAGGAAATCGTCTTCCAGTTCCAATGATGAATATCATCAATGGTGGCTGTCATGCACTTTCCTCAGGACTTGATGTACAGGAGTTCATGATCATGCCAGTTGGAGCACCATCATTTAAGGAGTGCTTAAGATGGTGTGCAGAGGTATTCCATGCACTTGCTTCTATCTTAAAGTCCAGAGGACTCGCAACCTCAGTCGGTGATGAGGGCGGATTCGCTCCAGCATTAAAGTCCGATGAGGAGGCAATTGAGACGATTCTTGAGGCTGTAAAGAAGGCAGGCTATGAGCCAGGAAAAGACTTTAGAATTGCTATGGATGCAGCTTCTTCTGAGTGGAAGAGTGAGAAAGGCAAGGCTACTACAAGCTTCCAAAGGCAGGAACTGAGTATACAGCTGAGGAACTGATCGAGCACTGGGCAGCACTTTGCGAGAAGTACCCAATCATCTCAATCGAGGATGGTCTTGATGAGGAGGACTGGGAAGGCTGGCAGAAGCTCACCAAGAGACTGGGCGACAAGGTTCAGTTGGTTGGTGATGACCTGTTTGTTACCAATACCGAGAGACTTTCCAAGGGTATCGAGCTGGGTGCAGGAAATGCAATCTTAATCAAGTTAAATCAGATCGGTTCTGTATCCGAGACACTTGAGGCAATCAAGATGGCTCATAAGGCAGGCTACACCGCAATTTCCTCCCATCGTTCCGGTGAGACTGCTGACACAACTATCGCAGATCTTGCAGTGGCACTAAATACATGCCAGATAAAGACAGGTGCACCGTCTAGATCAGAGCGTGTTGCCAAGTACAATCAGCTTCTTCGAATCGAAGAACAGCTTGGAGCAAGTGCTGTATATCCAGGCATCAAGGCATTTAATGTCAAATAAAAGTAACTGATAAAAATACAAAATCCGAGCTGAATTATGACTGCCTCGATTTTTGTGCTTACTTATTTACTTTTTTTTCTGCCGGCATCATTGCCTGATGTCTGGCTTGACTCATCAAGAGAGATGTACGGCATCATCACCTTAAGCAGATCAGCGAGTCTGTTTCTCTGCTGCGATGGAAGATCCTTAATCATCACGGACAGGGCGTCTTCGGGAATCGGGTTTGAATCAGTATTGTCCTTGCCATAGAGCAAATAGTCACTCGAAACCTCAAGACAAGTCGAAAGATCGTTGAGTGTGTATAAGCTCATCGTTTTCACGCCACGTTCTAGCTCATAGATATAATGAGAAGAAACGTCAAGGCATTCTGCCAGCTTCTCCTGCGTCAGGTGCTTTTGCTTTCTGCATGCTTTAATGCGCATTCCAATTTGTTCAAAGTCCATAAATCCTACCTCCTAGTATAAGAATATATCTAATAGATAGGAAGCATAACTTGCTGACAGCAACAAAAACAGCTATAATCAGACAAAACTCTATCTAACAGTGGTAAAAAATGGAAAAAAGTGTCGAAAAAGGGCATCTCCATTTGAGATGCCCTGTAAGTAACAATTTAATTATTAGAACTCAGGTCCGATCAGACCATAAGTACCATTCTTTCTCTTGTAAACGACATTTACGCGATCCTCATCGCAGTTGTAGAATACAAAGAAGTTATGTCCCAAAAGCTCCATCTGAAGGCAAGCCTCCTCAGGATTCATTGGCTTTAATGGGAAACGCTTAACACGTGCAATATTGATGCCATCATTCTCTTCGGAGACTCATCCTCTTCCTCAATAAAGGCACTTGAGAAGTCTCCGCCATCCTGCTCTCTGGCAATCAGTTTCGTTTTATAACGTCTCAGCTGACGCTCAATGATTTCTTCTACTAAATCGATCGAAACATACATATCCGAACTTTCCTGTTCTGCACGAACCAGGCTTCCTTTAACTGGGATCGTAACCTCGATTTTCTGACGATCCTTCTGAACGCTTAACGTAACATAAACTGTTGCATCTGGTGTGAAATAGCGCTCAAGTTTTCCGATCTTTTCATAAATTGCTGATTTCAAGCCCTCAGTGACCTCGATATTTCTTCCTGTAATGATATACTTCATACAATCAGCTCCTTCCGATAGAATCATAGAAATAAATAAAATGTGTCTTTATTTATTTACCAAGAGTATAGCACAAAACAATGATTTTGTAAATATAATTTTGACGTAATTTAGAGAATTTTTATACATCTTTTTTACATTTTCCGGAAAAACCCTAAACTGAAGTAGGAATAAAAAATGTCTTGAATTTTTATAGGAAAAATGATAGAATTAGTCTGTTGTACTATCGGTATGTATTTAGGAGGCAGATATGGGATTCATAAATAAGATATTTGGTACTCACAGCCAGCATGAGCTTAAGCGTATCAAGCCAATCGTGGATAAGATCCTCGGCATGCGTGAGCAGTGGGTCGCACTGTCAGATGAAGAACTTCAGCATAAGACAGTAGAATTTAAAGAGCGCCTTGCAAAGGGCGAGACACTGGATGATATCCTTCCGGAAGCCTTCGCTACAGTTCGTGAGGCCTCCAGAAGAGTGTTGGGCGAGGAGCATTATCCGGTTCAGCTGACGGGCGGTATCGTACTGCATCAGGGACGTATCGCAGAGATGAGGACTGGTGAAGGAAAGACCAACGTGGCAGCACTTCCTTCTTATTTAAACGCACTGGCAGGCGAGGTGTTCATGTCGTTACTGTTAACGACTATCTGGCACAGCGTGATGCTGAGAACGAAGGAAAGGTTCACAGATTCCTTGGTCTTACGGTTGGCTGTGTATTAAACAGCATGAACAATGATGAGCGAAGAGCAGCATATAATTGCGATATCACATATGTAACAAATAATGAGTTAGGTTTCGACTATCTTCGTGATAACATGGTCGTATATAAGGAGCAGCTCGTAATGAGAGGTCTTCACTTTGCGATCATCGATGAGGTCGATTCCATTTTGATCGATGAGGCTAGAACACCTCTTATTATTTCAGGTCAGAGTGGAAAATCCACAAAGCTGTATGAGGTTTGCGATATTCTGGCAAAGCGTCTTGAAAAGGGTGAGGCAAGTGCAGAGTTTTCCAAGATGAATGCTCTTATGGGTGAGGAGATCACTGAGACTGGTGACTTTGTTGTCAGCGAGAAGGATAAGACAATCAACTTAACAGAGCAGGGTGTTCAAAAGGTAGAGCAGTTCTTCCATATTGATAACCTTGCAGATGCGGAGAACCTTGAAATTCAGCATAATATGATCATGGCACTCAAAGCAAACTATATGATGTTCCGTGATCAGGATTACGTTGTAAAGGACGATGAGATTCTTATTGTCGATGAGTTTACAGGACGTATCATGCCAGGCAGACGCTACTCCGATGGTCTGCATCAGGCAATTGAGGCAAAGGAGCATGTAAAGGTAAAGAGAGAGAGCAAAACACTTGCAACTATCACCTTCCAGAACTTCTTTAATAAATTTGATAAAAAGTGCGGTATGACTGGTACAGCGCTTACTGAGGAGCGAGAGTTTCGTAACATCTACGGCATGGACGTAGTTGAGATTCCGACAAACAAGCCGATTGCACGTATTGATCATCAGGATGCTGTTTATAAGACAAAGAAAGAAAAATATAAGGCAGTATGCGACGAGGTTGAGGAGACCTACAAGAAGGGACAGCCGGTACTTGTTGGTACAGTAAATATTGATACTTCTGAACTTTTAAGCGGCATGTTAAAAAGACGCGGTATTCCGCATAACGTATTGAATGCAAAGTATCATGAGCTAGAGGCTCAGATCGTTGCAGGCGCAGGTGTGCATGGTTCTGTTACAATTGCAACTAATATGGCAGGACGTGGTACAGATATCAAGCTTGATGAGGAATCAAGAAAGCTTGGCGGATTAAAGATCATTGGTACAGAGCGCATGAGTCAAGACGTATTGATAACCAGTTAAGAGGTCGTTCCGGACGTCAGGGTGATCCTGGTGAATCAAGATTTTATATTTCACTTGAGGATGATCTGATGCGTCTGTTCGGTTCAGAAAAGATCATGAGTATGTTCAATGCGCTTGGTGTTCAGGACGGCGAGCAGATTGAGCACAAGATGTTAACATCTGCAATTGAGAAGGCACAAAAGAAGATCGAAGGCAACAACTACGGTATTCGTGAGAATGTCTTAAAGTATGATGAGGTCATGAATGAGCAGCGTGAAATCATCTACAAGGAGCGCCGTCAGGTTCTTGATGGAGAGAGCATGAAGGATGTTATCTTAAAGATGATTAGAGATATCGTCAGCCAGGTTGTAGACCGCACAATCTCAGATGAGCAGGCACCGGAGGATTGGGATTTCACTCAGTTAAATATCGAGCTTCGTTCCATCATTCCGCTTACCGAATATATGCCGTCAGCAGATGAAACAAAGAACATGAAGAAGGCAGAATTAAAAGAGACTCTTACAGAGATGGCACTGCAGGCTTATGCAGACAAGGAAAGCGAGTTCCCAGATCCAGAGAGCATGAGAGAGGCAGAGCGCGTTGTTCTGTTAAAGACCATCGACCGCAAGTGATGGATCACATCGACGATATGGATCAGCTACGTCAGGGTATCGGTCTTCAGGCATATGCACAGCGCGATCCGCTCAATGAGTATAAGATGGCAGGCTATGACATGTTCAACGAGATGATGGCAAGCATCCGTGAGGATACTGTCAAGATGATGTTCCGCGTAAAGGTTGAAAAGCCAGAGGAGCGTGAGCAGGTAGCAAAGGTGACAGGAACAAACAAGGATGACAGCGGCGTGAAGGCACCGGTTCGCAGAAATGCACCGAAGATTCAGCCAAATGATCCGTGTCCATGCGGTTCTGGCAAGAAATATAAGCAGTGCTGCGGAAGATTTGCTGAGTAAATGACGCAAAGATATATTGAACTTGAAATATTGAATTTGAATTAAAGAAAGTAGAGGAAGAAAAGTGGTAGAGTTAGATCAGTTTAAGTACACACTGTCTACTTATGTCCCGATGTTAAAGGAGCTTGGTGCTTCTTTAAATCTGGATGCCAAAAAAGAGAGAATTGCAGAGCTTTCACGTTATATGGAAGCTCCTGATTTCTGGGATGACCCAGAGCGTTCTCAGAAGATGACAAAAGAGTTAAAGAGTCTGGAAGATACCGTAAAGAGCTACACAACATTGTCTACTCAGTATGACGATATTAGTGAGCTTATTGAGATGGGTTACGAAGAGAATGATCCAGAGGTTATTCCTGTCATTCAGGAGTCTCTTGATGAGTTCACGACAAACCTTGAAGCACTCAGACTTAGCACACTGTTAAATGGTGAGTATGATAAAAATAATGCCATCATTCGTTTGAATGCAGGTGCCGGCGGTACTGAGGCATGCGACTGGTCTAGTATGCTGTATCGTATGTATACACGTTACGCTGACAGAAATGGCTTCTCAGTAGAAGTTCTTGATATGCTTGATGGTGATGAGGCTGGAATTAAGTCAGTCACCTTCCAGGTAAATGGTGAGAATGCCTACGGTTATTTAAAGTCTGAGAAGGGTGTTCACAGACTGGTTCGTATTTCCCCATTTAACGCAGCAGGAAAGCGTCAGACTTCTTTTGTTTCCTGTGATGTTATGCCAGAGATCGAGGAAGATCTTGATGTTGAAATCAACGATGATGATCTTCGTATCGATACCTACCGTTCTAGTGGTGCCGGCGGACAGCATATCAATAAGACCTCATCTGCAATTCGTATTACGCATCTTCCGACTGGTATCGTTGTTACCTGTCAGAATGAGCGTTCCCAGTTCCAGAACAAGGACAAGGCAATGCAGATGTTAAAGGCAAAGCTGTATATGTTAAAGCAGCAGGAAAATGAAGAAAAGATTTCCGGCATCCGTGGTGAGGTAAAAGACATCGCGTGGGGAAATCAGATTCGCTCTTACGTACTTCAGCCATACACTATGGTAAAGGATCATCGTACTGGTGCCAGCAGCGGAAATGCAGGCGCTGTGCTTGATGGAGACATCGATCTGTTTATCAGCGCGTATTTAAGATGGCTGTCTACAGGAGAGAAGGTATCTGAGGACACAGGAGAGTAAAAAGACCCTCAAAGCTCAAAAATCACATAACTGGAAAGGTTGGACATAAGTATGATTAAGGTAGCAGTGTTAGGATATGGAAATATCGGTTCAGGAGTTGTGCAGGTATTGCTGAATAATAAGGAAACAATCGCAAAGAAGGCAGGAGATGAGATCGTGCGGCATGCTACTTGATCTTCGCGATTTCCCAGGCGACGTGATGGAAGATAAGGTAGTAAAGGATATTAATCTGATTACACAGAACCCAGAAATTTCAATCGTTGTTGAGACTATGGGAGGAACAAAGCCGGCATATGCTTTCGTAAAGGCTTGTCTTGAGGCTGGAAAGCATGTTGCAACTTCCAATAAGGAGCTTGTTGCAGCGCATGGTCCAGAGCTTCTTGAGATTGCAAAGGCACATCATGTAAGCTTCTTATTTGAGGCAAGTGTAGGCGGCGGTATTCCGATTATTCGTCCTCTTGTTTCAAGCATTACTTCCGATGCAGTAACCGAGATTACCGGTATTCTAAACGGCACCACAAACTATATGTTAACCAAGATGAGTGAAGATGGTCTTGATTATGATGCAGTCCTTGAGGATGCACAGGAGAGAGGCTACGCAGAGAGAAACCCAGCGGCAGATGTTGAGGGTCATGATGCACGCAGAAAGATTGCAATTTTGTCCTCACTTGCATTTGGCAAATATGTAGATTATGAGGATGTTTATACTGAGGGTATTACAAAGATCACATCAGCTGATTTTGCATACGCAAAGGTTCTTGGCAGCCGTATTAAGCTGTTTGGAACAAGCAAAAAGAAAGAGGATGGCAGTATAAGTACAATGGTATGCCCAGTTATGATCACAAACGAGCATCCGCTTTTTGCAGTTAATAATGTAATGAACGCAATCCTTGTTCGCGGTGAGTGCATGGGCGATTTGATGTTTTATGGTGCAGGAGCAGGAAAGCTTCCAACAGCTTCCGCTGTAGTGGCAGATGTTGTAAATGCAGCAAGAAATCCAAAGATCACTGAGATTGCACCATATGAGCCAGGAAAGATGACTGTTTCAGACCATTTAAAATCAACACACAGCTACTTTGTGCGTGTAAAGGGATCAGATGCAAATGCTGTAGCAGAAAGCTTTAAGGCAAAGCAGATCGTAGATGCTGGTATTGCAGATGAGTTTGGACTTATTACAGCAGAGTGGGCTGAAAATGAATTTGATGCGCTGTGCGAAAACTATCCAGTTGTCAGTGTGATTCGTTTGGCAAAGTAAGAATGATTATGGATCATAAAATAAAGATCATGCAGAGAGGACAGAAGATGTCCTCTTTTGCATTATAGTGGCTGGTATAATTATTTTTGTTGGCGGCCTTGGCATTTTGCATGTACTTGATCTTGAATGGATCGCACAGGGAGCACCATGCTTTATTTATAGCCTCACTGGCTGGTATTGCCCAGGCTGCGGCGGTACACGAGCAGTAAAGGCGCTTCTTTGTGGCAGGCTGTTTGACAGTATTTATTATCATCCGGCAGTACCATATCTCGCCGTATGGACAATTATATTTTTGTGTTGGCAAAGTATTCACTATTTGTCAAAAGGACGTATTAGAGGATTCAAATATCGAAGCTGGCATTTATGGGCAACGGTAGTATTGTTTTTTCTTAATTTTATCATAAAAAATGTTACAGTTCATGGATAAGCCAATATTGCGGCAAAGCCCGAAGGTGAATGGATTTCACGAGACGGACACTTGAAGCAGGTCTTTCAAAGTAATGTATAATAATAAAGAACATAAAAGGAACCTGCTGAGTTTGGTCCGTCGACGAAACTATTGCACCTTCGGGCTTTTGTTGCGTGACGCATTTTAAAATTTTAAATTGTATCCCCATTGCCTGTTGGCATCGGAACTGTGTTTGGTACTTCTACTGCGCCAGACTCAGAAGGAAGCAGTGAATTTGCCTTATTATTTAAAAGATCCTGCATCTGCTTGAGCATATCGCGGTAAGCTGGATCCTCTAACAGCTGTGGATAAAGAACAAGATAGAAGAAGAGGATAAAAGCAACAATCACAATAGAGATGCAGCTGATAATAATTCCAGTAATTGCAATAGGGTGAAAGTGATGATCCTCATTTGCAAAAAAGCGAGAACAGATTAAAACAGCAAGAGACATGATAGAAACACCAAGCGTCAAATAAATATTAGCACAGCAACAGCAGATCAAAGCAGCAATACTCATTGCGAAGCCAATCTTCTCAAGATTAGTAGCACGTCTGTGATGTGGTTTGTAAGAACGGCCTCTATCATCCTCAGGCCCCATCTGCGGATCAGTATAGCGCGCATAAGAATCACCATACTCCTCCTTTTGCTCCTCATGAACCTTATCCTTTACATATTCCTCATACGGATCATAGGTGTCGTTATCATTGCCTTCACGCTCAGGATCCTTATAGTTCTTATTTTCATCCATAAAAAATAAAATCCTTTCTTTTCGAATTTGTGTATCTTCTGGGTTGCAAAATATTCTACTGCAATGTATGATAAACATTAGTGTTATCATATCACATAAAAATAAAAGTCACAACCAATATTTGCACCATCAGTATATATGGTGCAGAAAGGCATCAAAATGGATATTATTAAAAAGATAGCAGAAGAACTGCAAATTCGCCCTGATCAGGTTCAGGCAGTTGTAAATTTGATTGATGAGGCAATACCATCCCTTTTATTGCGCGCTACCGCAAGGAAGCACACGGTGCATTAAATGATGAGATACTTAGAAATCTCGATGAAAGGCTGACATATCTTCGTAATCTCGAAGAGAAAAAGTCAAGTGTTCTTGCTTCCATGGAAGAGCTTGGCGTCCTTACAGATGATCTGAAAAAGAAAATGGAGCAGGCACAGACATTAGCCGTCATAGAAGATCTTTATCGTCCGTATCGTCCAAAGCGCCGTACAAGAGCGACAATTGCAAAAGAAAAAGGCTTAGAGCCGCTTGCAAATGAAATATTATTAGGACAGGCAAAAGGAACAAAAGAAGAGCTGGCAAAAGCTTTTGTATCACCGGAAAAAGGTGTGGAAAGCACAGAAGATGCAATTTTAGGTGCCATGGATATTTTAGCTGAGCACATTTCAGATGATGCTTCATTTCGTGCCCAGATTCGTAAAATGACATGGGAAAAAGGTATGCTCACCTCCACAGTTCGCGAAGAAGGTACAGAGTCTGTATTTGAAACATATTATGAGTTTCAGGCACAGCTTACAAAGATTAAATGGTCATCAGGTGCTTGCATGTAAACCGCGGAGAAAACCAAAAGGTGCTGAGTGTTAAAATTGAGGCACCGCAGGAAGAGATTCTTACCTGGTTATATAATGAATGACAAAGGGAAAGAACGAAAACTTGTGCAGCTATTCTTCGTGAGGCTACAGAGGATGCATATAAGCGTCTGATCGCTCCGGCAATAGAGCGTGAGCTTCGCACTAATCTGACAGAGACAGCAGAAGAGGGCGCAATGAAGGTGTTCGGACAGAATCTAAAGCAGCTTCTGATGCAGCCGCCAATTGCAGGTCAGACTGTTCTTGGCTGGGATCCGGCCTTTCGTACAGGCTGTAAGCTTGCTGTAATTGATCCATTTGGAAAGGTAATTGACACAAAGGTCATTTATCCGACAGCACCGCATAATAAAGTAAAAGAATCAAAAGATATCTTAAAAGCACTTATTGCAAAGTACCATATTACATTGATTTCAGTTGGAAACGGAACAGCATCGCGAGAGTCTGAGCAAATCATTGCAGATTTGATTAAGGAAATCAATGCGCCTGTGCGCTATGTCATCACAAACGAGGCTGGTGCTTCAGTATATTCTGCAAGCAAACAGGCAACAGAGGAGTTTCCAAACTTTGATGTTGGCCAGAGAAGTGCTGTTTCTATCGCCAGACGTGTGCAGGACCCGCTTGCAGAGCTTGTCAAGATTGATCCAAAGGCTATCGGTGTCGGCCAGTATCAGCATGATATGAATCAGAAAAAGCTCGATGAGATGCTTCATGGAACAGTAGAAGACTGTGTAAATCAGGTAGGCGTGGATTTAAATACAGCTTCAGCAGCGCTTCTCGAATATGTGTCAGGCATCACGAAAACAATTGCAAAAAATATCGTTACTTACCGCGAGGAAAATGGTCAGTTTACAAATAGAAAACAGTTGTTAAAGGTTGCAAAGCTTGGACCAAAGGCATATGAGCAGTGTGCAGGTTTTCTTCGTATTCGCGGTGGAGATGAGCCGCTTGATGCCACAGCCGTTCACCCGGAAAGTTACGAGGCAGCACGTGCAGTTTTAGCATCATGTGAACTAAAGCCGCAGGATATTTTAGAGGGAAAGGCTGCAGGCATTGCAAAGAAACTTCAGACAGCTAAGCTTGCAAAGCAGCTTGGAATTGGTGAACTTACACTTGCTGATATTGTAAAAGAATTAGAAAAGCCATCAAGAGATCCGCGTGATGAAATGCCAAAGCCAATCCTTAGAAGTGATGTCCTGTCCATGGAAGACTTAAAGCCAGATATGGAATTAAAGGGAACAGTTAGAAATGTTGTTGATTTTGGAGCATTTGTTGATATAGGTGTGCATGAAGACGGACTAGTCCATCTCTCACAGCTTTGTAACCGCTACGTTAAGCATCCGTCAGAGGTTGTAAGCGTAGGAGATATTGTAAACGTCAGAGTGCTTAGCGTAGATTTAAAGAAAAAACGAATTGCCCTTACTATGAAAACAAAATAAAAAATGCTTGCAATTATCACTCTGCTGTGCTAAAATATCTGTCGGAAAATGGAATATTCTTTGGGGCGGGGTGTAAATCCCCACTGGCGGTAAAGTCCGCGACCCGCATTTTTGCGGCTGATTCGGTGAGTGCAAAGATAGTGATGAACAATTCTTCACAACTCCGAAACCAACAGTAAAGTGATGCAGCATTATTAGCAAAAGCTGTGTCCAAAGTCTGGATGGGAAAAGAAAGAGTGTATCGTTTTATAGGCCCCCTGTCGATTCAGGGGGCTTTTTTTTAAAATGGTGCACCAGATTCTTATTTCACAATTTAATCAAAGACGTCCACTTTCAATTTTCAATATTACGCGCATAAATGCGCAGAAAAGAGGAAAGAGAAATGGAAAACTTATGGAAGACAGTAACTGAAAATGTCGGCTTTATTGTCGTCATTGCGATCACGGCAGCAGTTCTTTTTGCAGTGGCAAAGCTTGGAGAAATGTGGGCAGGCGTGACTTCATCGCAGCAAATGCGCACGAAAAAAATTGTCACTATAGGTATGATGTCAGCGCTTGCATTTATTCTGCAGATCTTTGATTTTCCAGTACCATTTGCACCGCCATTCTACAAGCTTGATTTTTCAGAGGTACCAGTTTTAATCTGCTCCTTTGCAATGGGACCGGTGGCAGGTGTAGCATCAGAGCTGCTTAAAAACGTATTAAAGGTGCTTTTTAGAGGTACAACAACAGCATTTGTCGGCGATTATGCAAACTTTGTGATTGGCTGCAGCTTCATTATTCCGGCAGCAATCCTTTATTTCAAGCACAAGACAAAGAAAACAGCGATAATAGGCTGTGTAGCAGGAACAATCATTATTGCAATTTTTGGAAGCTTATTCAACGCATTTTATCTGCTTCCGGCATTCTCCAAGCTGTACGGAATGCCGCTTGAAAGCATTTTAGAGATGGGTCATGCAATCTTTTCTGGTTTTGAAGAGTTTAACATTTTGACATTTGTTGCCTTATGTGTAGCACCATTAAATCTGTTAAAGGGTGCACTGGTATCAGTTATCGTTATGCTGATCTACAAGCCAATCAGCCGTATTCTGCATCAGGTATAAAAATAGAGTTGTTTTTCTTGTGCATTCGTTGTAAAATCAATACGATGCACAAAATAAGCTGTGTTTGCAGTAAGTGTAAATTGCAGTTTGTGTGTATCCGCAGTCGCAAGGCTGCGGATATTTGTTTTTACTCTGATAAAAATGAAGCAATATTTGGAGGAATCAATGGCAATACCAGAAAAAATTTATGAGACAAATGGTGCAGAGGAAACCTTTGAGGTGGGAATGCGCCTTGCAAAAGAGGCAAAAGCCGGTGACATTTATTGTCTTGACGGTGATTTAGGAACAGGAAAAACTGTTTTTTCTCAGGGCTTTGCCGCAGGTCTTGGCATAAAAGAGGCAGTAAACAGTCCAACTTTTACAATCGTATGTGAATATGAAGAAGGACGTCTGCCATTGTATCATTTTGATGTATATCGAATCGAAGAACCGGAAGAGATGGAAGAAATTGGCTACGAGGAATATTTTTATGGACAGGGTGTGTGCCTTGTTGAATGGGCATCACTTGTAGAAGAGATTATTCCGCCGGAAGCTGTGTGGATCACGATTGAGAAAGATCTGGACAAGGGATTCGATTATCGAAAAATAACAGTGCGCGGTAAGTGAAAAGAAAGGCAATAAGGTAACAGTATGCAGATATTAGCAATAGAAAGCTCATCTTTGACAGCAGGTGCAGCAATTATAAAGGATGATGTTGTGCTGGCAGAGTATTCAGTTTCATTTAAAAAGACACACTCGCAGACATTACTTCCTATGATTGATGAGGTTGTAAAGATGACAGAAACTAATTTAAAGGAGCTTGATGCAATAGCCATTTCCGCAGGTCCTGGTTCATTTACAGGACTTAGAATCGGCAGTGCAACAGCGAAGGGATTATGTCTGGCGCTCGATAAGCCGCTTGTTGAGGTGTCTACGCTTGAAGCTATGGCGTTTGGATGCGGCCATATAATGGTCTGATCTGCCCGATGATCGATGCGAGACGAAGACAGGTGTACACAGCGCTGTATCGTTTTGATGAAGAATTGAATATGGTATGCGTGATGGAACCAAAGCTTTTATTAGTAGAAGAGCTTGCACAGAACTTAAAAGAATTAAAGTCAGACGATGAGAATGTGTTATTTACAGGAGACGGCATGCATGTGCATGGTGCATGGTTAAAGGAAAATGTATCAAAAAGTAAAATGGCACCAGCAGTCTGCAGCACGCCGCGCGCAGCAGCAGTAGCAGAGCTTGGCGCTAAGAAATGGCGTGAAGGAAAGGCAATCAATGCAGATGATCACCGTCCGATCTACCTTAAAAAATCACAGGCAGAGCAGGAACGAGAGGCTGGCATTTACACAAAAGGTTCTCTGCGTCCGGGAGAGAGCGGAACGCAGGCAAAGATTTGCTGACGAAAAACGGCAGTGATGCCGTAAAATTGTCAGTGCGCCGTATGTGCAAAGCAGATCTTCTGGCTGTAGCACAGCTTGAGAAGGAATGTTTTGCAGAGGCCTGGTCAGAAAATGCGTTGGCAGAAAGTCTTGCAGAAGCAAATTATGTATTTTTTGTCGCAGTGGTATCGAAGCCGTCTTGCATGGCAGATGAAAAAGATACAGAAGAAATTGCAGGATACGTCGGTGCATATCTGGCAGCAGATGAGCTTTCTATCACAAATGTCGCTGTATTTTCATCATACAGACGGTGCGGCGCAGCCAATCAGCTGATGAAAGCGCTTGATGCATTTGCACAGGAAAAGAATTTATATGGAATTACGCTCGAGGTGCGTGTGTCAAATAATGCAGCAATTGCATTATATGAAAAAAATGGTTATGAAAAATCTGGTATTCGCAAAGGATTTTACAGCAAACCAAAGGAAGATGCCTTAATTATGTGGAAATACTTCCAGCAGTGACAGGCATTTCCATTGTTATTCTTCCCGAAATTTATTAAAATATACATGCAAAATGAATCAATGAATCAGGGAGGAAAGCAATGAGAATAACAGTAAAAGAAAATAATAGGGACAGAATTCTTCAGGTCGTGTGCAATTGCTGCAGACGGCCGCTTCCAGTTGAAAATGGCATTGTGCTAGAGGATTATATTCATGTGGATAAAGCATGGGGCTATTTTTCAGAGCGCGATGGCGAGGAAATTGCATTCGACTTGTGTGAGAACTGTACCCATGAGCTTACAAAAAGGTTTCGCCTGCCTGTGTATCAGAAAAAAACACGGGAATATTTATAACCTTATAAAAGTGCGCTTTGGGCGGGCGTTCATTTGGAATGAGAGGACAGATGTTAGATTTATGTTTATTGGGAACAGGCGGTATGATGCCCCTTCCTTATCGTTGGCTGACGTCGTTAATGACAAGATTTAACGGAAGCACATTAATGATTGACTGTGGAGAGGGAACACAGATCGCAGTGAGAGAAAAAGGCTGGAGCTGTAATCCAATCGATGTGATCTGTTTTACACATTACCATGGAGATCATATAAGCGGCCTCCCGGGGCTCCTTTTGACAATGGGAAATGCGGACCGTACAGAGCCGCTTACACTTATTGGACCAAAAGGCCTTGAGCGCGTGGTGAATGCGCTTCGCGTTATTGCGCCAGAGCTGCCATTTCCTATTATATTTAAAGAGATTACGCAAAACGAGCAGGATTTCGAGGTGAAGGGCTATCATATTCATGCCTTTCGCGTTCAGCACAATGTAACCTGCTACGGTTACACGATTCAGATTCCGCGTGCAGGCCGTTTCATGCTGAAAAGGCAAAAGAGCTTGGCATTCCGCTTACCTTCTGGAGTCATTTGCAAAAGGGAGAGACAATGACAGATGGCGATAAGGTTTATACGCCTGATATGGTTATGGGCGAAAAAAAGAAAAAGGAAT
>ENA-OQAZ01000338-OQAZ01000338.1-human-gut-metagenome-genome-assembly--contig:-NODE-338-length-26761-cov-5.208380_pt1 | contig 26761 bp, 40 predicted proteins | sample MGYA00242737_ERZ504531 | MGnify/ENA primary metagenome ERZ504531 (study PRJEB26092, sample SAMD00036244) | human gut metagenome | host: Homo sapiens | study: EMG produced TPA metagenomics assembly of... | reverse complement strand
ATCCGTAAGCGCATCGACCGTATGGATCAGCTGGCTAAGATGAAGGAGAACGGCACCTTCGAGCTGCTGCCCAAGAAGGAAGTTGCTAAGCTCGAGCTGGAGATGGAGAAGCTGGACAAGTACCTGGGCGGTGTCAAGAACATGAAGACCCTGCCGAAGGCTATGTTCATCGTTGATCCTCACAAGGAGCGCATCGCTGTTGCTGAGGCCCGCAAGCTGAACATCCCCATCGTGGCTATCGTTGATACCAACTGCAACCCCGACGAGATCGATTACGTCATCCCCGGCAACGACGACGCTATCCGCGCTGTCAAGCTGATCGCTGGCGCTATGGCTGACGCTGTTCTGGAAGGCAAGCAGGGCAACCAGGAGCTCCCGCTGAGGAAGCTGCCAACGCCTGATTTCTGGCTGTACAGAACAAACCCGTGAAATAACGTGTAAGGGAGACTACAAAAATGGCTATTTCTGCAAAGGACGTTATGGAACTGCGCAAGCAGACCGACTGCGGCATGATGGAGTGCAAGAAGGCTCTGACTGAGGCTGACGGCAACTTCGAGAAGGCTATTGAGATCCTGCGCGAGCGTGGTCTGGCTACTGCTGCCAAGAAGCAAGCCGCGTTGCTGCCGAGGGTATGGTCTACGCTGACTACTGCCCCAAGTGCAAGGTCGGTGTTGTCATCGAAGTCAACGCTGAGACTGACTTCGTTGCCAAGAACGACAAGTTCGTTGCGTTCGTCAAGGAAGCAACCAAGGTCATCATGCTGCAGAACCCTGCTGATGTTGAGGCTCTGATGGCTTGCAAGACCGAGGCTGGCGAGACCGTTGACGAGGCTCTGAAGAACCTGATCCTGGTCATCAAGGAGAACATCAAAATCCGTCGTTTCGTCCGTTACGAGGGCGTTTGCTCTGCTTACGTCCACGGCGGCGGCACCCACGGCATCCTGGTCAACTTCGAGACCACCAACGACATCGACAGCAAGGACGAGTTCACTGCTTACGGCAAGGACATCGCCATGCAGGTCGCAGCTGCTAACCCCAGCTACGTCGATGAGGCTTCTGTCCCCGCTGAGGTCGTTGCCAAGGAGAAGGAGATTATGCTGGCTCAGATGGCTGGCGATCCCAAGAACGCCAACAAGCCTGATGCTGTGAAGCAGAAGATGATCGAGGGCAAGATCAAGAAGTTCTTCAAGGAGAACTGCCTGGTCGATCAGGAGTTCGTCAAGGACGGCGATCTGTCTGTTGCTCAGTACACCGCTAAGGTCGCTAAGGATCTGGGCGGCGAGATCAAAATCGTCAAGTTCACCCGTTTCGTGAAGGGCGAGGGCCTGGAGAAGCGTGCTGATGACTTCGCTGCTGAAGTTGCAAGCATGGTGAAGTAATTCAGTCTGACTGAATGAATTTAAGAGCTGTGGTACCTGTAACAGGGTGTCACAGCTCTTTTTGTTTGTGTTTGAATGGGAAGTGTGTTATCATAGGAGCAATTACAATGAAGAGAAAGCTGGAAGTGAAGAATCTCAACCAGCCGCTGTACCGAAAAAAGGAAGGCGGCATCTGACAGGAGGTGTTACGGTGAAAATACAGAAACTTGAGATCAGCGGTATTCCTGCTTTGCTGTACGGGAAAGAAAGCCGGAAAGTATATCTCTATGTCCACGGCAAAATGGGATGCAAAGAAGAAGCCTTGCCTTTTGCAGAGCTTGCCTGCCCAGCAGGATATCAGGTTCTTGCTGTTGATTTGCCCGAACATGGAGAGCGCAGGGGCAGCTCCGAGAAGCTGCTGCCGTGGGTGGCGGTTCCAGAGTTGGAAGCGGTCTATTCCTATGCTGCAGAGCGTTGGAAGAATGTTTCGCTGCGGGCTACAAGTATCGGAGCCTGGTTTTCCATGTTGGCCTTACAGGAAAAGCCTTTATGGAGTGCTCTTTTGCTCTCACCAGTGGTAGATATGGAAGATCTTATCACCAATATGATGCAGTGGGCAAATGTGAGTGAGACCCAGTTGAAAGAAGCAGGGGAGATTTCCACGGATTTCGATGAGATGTTGTCGTGGCAGTATCTCTGCTGGGTGAGGGAGCATCCCTACCGCTGGAAAGTGCCCACGCAAGTGCTCTATGGCGCAAAGGATAACCTGACTTCCAGGGCAGTGCTTGAGCAGTTCAAACAACGGACAGGTGCGCATCTGACCATCATGGAAGAAGGAGAGCACTGGTTCCATACCGAGCTGCAATTGGCTGTTCTGCAGGAATGGGAGCGAGCACATATCTGAAAGAAGAGGAGAGAGGAATAGTGAAGATGCTGTGACCTGAAAAGGACAAAATAAAATCTCCCACTGACGGGGTTCGATGTCGTCAGTGGGAGATTTTTATCGTTTTACGGTCAAACCGTGAAAACCTCAGATTTTGGCCTCGCTGTTGTGCTCAGCCTTTTTGTAAGCAGAGAAGGAGTGGAACACAATGTTCAGACCCAGAACGATCAGCAGGACAGCCAGGATCAGCTGCAGGCCGTTGGCAATGAACACGGCACCCCAAGTGGTCTCGCCAGCAGGAATGCTGACAGAAGCGGCGGTGCTGATGGCCTTGACCATGGCGATCAGGCGTTGCACCAAAGCGGTGAAGGTGACGCACAGCATGATGATCAGCGGGGGGAACAGCATCTTGTTGCTGCGGCCGGTGACCTTCAGGAAGACGCACAGGGTAGCCAGAACCAGAGCGCTCAGCAGCTGGTTGGCGGAGCCGAACAAAGGCCAGATGTTTGCGTAGCCGATCTTGGTCAGCAGGAAGCCGAAAGCCAGAGTGAGGAAGGTGGAGAAGTAGACGTTGCAGAACAGCTTGCGCCAACCCTCAGCGTGCTCCATGTCGTCCACACTGAACAGCTCCTGGAAGCTCATGCGGCCGATACGGGCCACAGCATCCAGACTGGTCAGGGCCAGAGCAGAAACACACATCGTCATAAAGACCGTTGCTGCATAAGCGGGAACGCCGAACATCTCAAAGAAACCGGCAACACCACGGCTGAAGATCTGGAACGGGGTGCCTGCAGCGGGGGTGCCGTCCGCAGCAGCGGCAGCACCGGCAACGCACAGGGCCAGAACAGCCAGCAGGCTTTCCAGGATCATTGCGCCATAGCCAACCTTCAGCATATCCTTCTCGTTCTCAACGGTCTTGGAGGAAGTACCGGAGGAGACCAGGCTGTGGAAGCCGGAAACAGCACCACAGGCAACGGTGACGAACAGGATGGGGAACATGGTGCCCAGCTTCTCGTTGGTGAAGCCGGTGTAAACGGGCAGATTCATGGTGGGGTGTGCAACGACCAGACCAACCACAGCGCCTGCGATCATGGCAACAAACATGAAGGTGGTCATGTGGTCCCGGGGCTGCTTCAGCAGCCACATGGGAAGCACGGCGGCAAAGAAGATATAAACGAAGGTGATATAGCTCCATGCGGCCTTGCCCAGGATGATGGGCAGATTTGCGCCAATGACAAAAGACAGCACGATGAAAACGATGCTGATGACGCTCTCCTTCCAGCCGGAGAAGTTGAATTTCTTCTGGACCAGGCCAAAAACCACAGCGAAGACCATGAACATGATGGAGACCATGCCGGCAGCGCCGTTGGTCTGAGCAGCGTCCACCAGAGCGCCGTCCGCGCCATAAGCATTGAAGGTGCCAGCGACCATGTCAGCAAATGCTGCAATAACGATGCCGCAGAACAGCCAGCAGAACAGCAGGAACAGCTTGCGGCCAGTCTTGCCGATATACTTTTCGATCAGCATACCCATGGACTTGCCGTCATTCTTTACAGAAGCATACAGAGCGCCGAAGTCGGTAACAGCACCAAAGAAAATGCCGCCCAGCAGGACCCACAGCAGAACAGGCAGCCAGCCAAAGGCAGCAGCCTGAATGGCACCGGTAACAGGGCCGGCACCTGCAATGGAGCTGAACTGATGTGCAAAAACGGTCCAGCCGTTGGTGGGAACGTAATCCCGGCCGTCCTCATGGACGACCGCAGGGGTCTTGGCGGTGGGATCGATGCCCACTTGTTTGCCAGCCAGCGTCCGTAGAGGGTGTAAGCACCAAACAGACACACGGCTGCGATCAAAACGATGACCAGCGTGTTCATTTCTTTTACCTCTTTCCTTTGCTTTTCATGCGGCAAAGAGGTCACGCTGTGGCTCCTTTGCCTGAAAATTGTGTATACTTTATCCCCATTTTCATAATTTGTCAATATATTTCGGAGCAGTTCAGAGGATGTGCTAATTCGACAGAAAATCCAGCAAAAAATTTTAGGTGATTTTATTTCATTTATGAAGAGAAGAAAACTGTGGACACGTTGAATTGAAAACGATTCACGCAAAAGACTTGACTTTCACACTTTCGTGTGCTAAAGTGATAACATGATATGATTCTTTCTGTCAGAAGTTCCGGCGTTTGCCGCAGAGGAGACCGCAATGACTGAGAAAAATTCCAGAAAAAACGAGACCGTAGATGCACTGTTCGATGCCATCCTGAGCCTTGAGAGCCGGGAGGAGTGCTATGCTTTTTTTGAGGATCTGTGCACGGTAAAGGAAATCTCCGATATGGCACAACGGCTGGAAGCGGCAAAGCTGCTGCTTGGCGGCCGCACCTATGACCAGATCGTGAAAGAGGTAGAGATCAGCACGGCGACCATCAGCCGCATCAATCGCTGTATCCAATACGGAACCGGCGGTTACCAGAGCGTAATTGAAAAGATCTCTGCACAGGAGAAAAAGCAGTAACGGCTGCACGGCAGGGGACATAGGATGGAGTACACCTTATATAGAAAGGATGAGTCCCCTATGGCAACGATCAATTGTCCCACTACGTTGGAATGTCCGGCTCTGCCCCGTGTTACCCTGAGTCAGGCTGTGATCGATCTGATGGAAAGTATCGCGCTGCAGGAAAGTGCTCTGAGCCACATCCTCTGCGCCGAGAGCCAGAAGATGAAAACCGCACTCGCCATGAACGAGATCGACCTGTGCAAGCTGCTGGAAGTGAACGATTCGGCCACCAACATGGTGCACGCCGTGGCAAATCTGGAGCTGGTGCTGAAGGAAAAGCTGGAGTTTATCTCCAATAACCTCTATTATCCCTCCGCTGATAACGGCACTGCAGCCCAATAAGCCTGCACGACCCCCTGCCTGTCCGCATTCTGGCGGGCAGGCATTTTTGCGTTTTAAGGCCAGATTGTGACCGATTTGTATAAAAAGTGCAAAAACGATTTGTTGGAATTGCTGAAAGCGCAATTCTGTGCTATACTATACCGTGTATATGTGTGAAAGAGAGGGAAACGAACTTGCAGCACTATGACGTGATCTTATTTGACGTGGACGGAACCCTGATCGATTCCGCCCCCGGCATCCTGAATACACTGGAAGAAGTTTTTACCAAGATGGGCGTGGATGTTACCCATGTGAACCTGCGGCGCTATCTGGGGCCGCCGCTCCGCAAGAGTTTTGGAGAGCATTTTTCTGACCCTGCAAAAATCGAGGAGGCCACCGAGTTCTATCGGGAGAGTTACCGCGAAAAGGGCAGCCATGAGGGCACGGCCTACCCCGGTGCGGCAGAGATGCTGCGCCGCCTGAAGGAGGCAGGATTTGTGCTCTGCACCGCAACCTCCAAGCCGACTGTGGTCGTGACTCCCATTCTGGAAGAACAGGGGCTGGCCCCTTACTTTGATTTCATCGGCGGCGCATCCATGGATGAGAGCGGGATACCAAAACGGAAGTGGTGCGCTATGTTCTCACCCAGCCCTGTGTGCAGGGCAAGCGGGTGCTGATGGTGGGCGACCGCAACGATGATATGCGCGGTGCTGCTGATTGCGGGCTGGATGCCGCCGGTGCCCTGTATGGCTACGGCAGCAGGGAAGAACTGGAGCCCTTTGGCCCGGTGCTGCTGGCGGAAAGTTGTGAAGAACTGACGGACAAGCTGCTGGCCTGCCGTGCAAACGGTTGAACGATAGGATAAGTGGTGAATATAACATGAATCATAAGAATCAATCGGACAAACAGTCTATGACATCGCTGCAGCGGCAGGCCGTTCTGGTCTGTGTGGTCTGCGCACTGGCGGCTTTGCTGACCGTAGGCATCACCCTGACCCTGCTCAAACGGGGAAAGCCGGAAACGCCCGGCACACCCGCAGACTCCGTGCCGACGGACACCACCGGGGACGGTGAAAGCACAGATCTTGCCAATCACTATCAGATCGACAACACCTCCAGTGCACTGCTGACTGAAACAGCGGATGCGGGCACGGAATATCTGGACAGCACCCTGTTTCTGGGAGATTCCAACACCGTGCGTCTGTATAACAACGGTCTGATCTCCTTGCAGCAGTTCTGCGCCAAGGAGGGCATTGGCACCCAGGTGGCCCTGAACGAAGGGATCGTCACCTTTAAGAATGACACTACCCACTACACCATCGCACAGGCAGTGGCAAAAATGAAGCCCCGCCGTGTTGTGATGACCTTTGGTACCAATGACACCGGCATGGAGGTGGCTGATTTTATCAGCAATTATACCGCGCTGGTGCAGGCCATTCAGGAGGCTTACCCCTACACCGATATCATCGTGAACACGGTGCCTCCTATCCCGGAGAATCACTCCAATTACCCCCACATGGATCAGGCCAAGATCGATGATTTTAACATGGCGCTGCTCAACATGTGTGAACAGCTGGGGGTCAGATTTCTGAATACGGCTGAGGTCCTCAAAGGAGAAAATGGCTACGGCCAGCCGGATTACTACACGGATGGTGATATCCACCTCAAGAGCGCTGGTCTCAAGCTGCGCTGAACTATCTGCGCACCCACGCCTACCAGACCGAGGATCGCCGCCCGGACACCAATAATATCCCCACCCGCACACTGGAATATGTATCCAACCCCAGCTCGGCGGTGCAGGCCCCCAGCTCGGAAGAACCCGCTTCTTCCAGCGAGAGTGAAAGCGTCAGCAGCTCTGAGACTGCCAGCGTCAAGTTTGAGGCCCGTTATCAGGTGGAAAAGAGCGGCGGCGGCACCCTGAGCTGTGGGAACGAGAGCGGCAAGACCAGCCTGACATACGGCATCACAGATGCATCCCAGTCGCTGACTGTCACGGCCACCCCTGCGGAGGGCCATGTGTTCGTCAAGTGGAGCGACGGCGTGACCAGCAAGACCCGTACCGATACCGGCTTCAAGCAGAATCTGGACGTGACAGCCGTGTTTGCAGCTGCTTCCGTTCACATCTCGGAAGGCAAGGCTTCCGCCGGCTCCTATGTCTTTAAGGCCGCGCTGGAGGCAAATATGCCAAGAGTGAAAACCTGCATTGGTTCGCCAACGGTCAGGAAGTGAAGGAGGCCGCAGGCCGGACAACGGTCACCGTGTCCGCTTCGGCCATCACCAGCGGCAGCTATAAGATCTATGCGGTGGTCGTGTACAACGACTGCGCCGTGGTCAGCAATGCGCTGACCATCACGGTCAGCCCGGAGCCCGCCTCCAGCTCAAATTCCGGCAGCTCTTCTACTTCTTCCGGCAGTACATCCGCGTCCTCTTCGGAGAGCGGCAAGTCTGAGAGCACGAGCAGCAGTTCTTCCCACAGCACGGCGGAAAGTGAGAGTAAGAGTGAATCCAAGAGCGAGAGCACCTCTTCTTCTCACAGCAGCTCAGAGAGCAAGGCAGAGAGCACTTCGTCCTCCAGCAGTGCTGCCTCTGAGAGCAAAACGGAATCCAAAGAGCAGACCAACAGTGAATCGATCTCCGCCTCGGTTGAAAATGATATTGAACCCGCAGAGGGGGCTTCCGCTTCCACCGAAGCAGAGGCCAGCCGGTAAACCTTTTTCTGTCTGCCTGCATAGGCTGGGCAGAAGGGAGGGAGCCGGATGTTCTGTGAAGAGATCAAGATCCCCGGGCTGCCCGGTGAGGGAACTGTGACCGATGGCAGTGTGGATTGGTATGAAATGGACTGGGAGAATGTGGACAACGGTGTGACCGAGGAGCAGATGCCCAGAAACGTTGACAGACCCTGCACCGCGCAAGATCCGTGCACGGACAATTCCCCGGTGCAGACCGATGATGAAACCTATGAGATAGTTCAGGAATAACCGGAAGCCAGCTCTGCCGGGGCGGGGCTGGCTTCTCGCTGTTCTTTTGATCTGGGAAAAATTCCCCGGTGATCGGGGACAAGCGTCCCGGAAAATGACACAAGCATGAAAGAGGGGGCAATGAACCATGGCAAAATACTACTGTGTTCTGTTTGATGCAGACAACACGCTGCTGGATTTTGATGCAGCGGAAAACAAGGCGCTGGCTGACACCTGCGGGAGTACGGCATTGAGCCGGATGCCGAGACGGTGCAGACCTACCGCACCATCAACGAAGAGCTTTGGCGGCAGCTGGAAAAGGGTCAGATCCGCGGGATAAGCTGATGGGGGAGCGGTTCACCCGCTTTCTGAAGGCAGTGAATGCCGCAGGCAACGGTGTGGAGATGAACAAATTCTATCTGGATCAGCTCTCTACCCACCCTGACCTGACATCTCCCAACGTGCTGGACGTGCTCCGGGAGCTTTCCGAAGTGGCAACATTGGCTGTAGTGACCAATGGCTTTGACCGGGTGCAGGGCCGCCGTGTGCGGGAATCCGGCATTCTGGATTTTGTGGAGGATGTGTTCGTTTCTGAAAAAATGGACAGCGAAAAGCCCAACCGCAAAATTTTTGATGCCGCGCTCCGTGCGCTGGGCGTGGAGAACCGTGAGCACGTGCTGATGGTGGGCGACAGCCTGAGCAGTGATGTGCAGGGCGGTGTGAACGCCGGGCTGGATACCTGCTGGTATAACCCCAACCACGCCGAGAATCCCGGCAAGATCGTGCCTACCTATGAGATCAGCAGCCTGGAAGAGCTTTATCCGCTGGTGATGGAGCCGGAGGAACTGGCCAATGTGGGCCTGAAGAATCGCCGCCACCAGCTGTAATGCTGTGCGGCCTGTGTGAGAGATTGGAAAACGAACAATGCTGATACATTTGGAAAAGCTGGGCAAGAGCTTTGGCGAGAAGATCGTCCTGCATGATGTCACGGCCAGTGTCGAGCGGGAGGACCGCATCGGCATCGTGGGCCAGAACGGCGCAGGCAAAACGACCCTGCTGAAGATCCTGACCGGCGAGTATACGGACTACGAGGGTGAGTTCAGTGTGACCCATGGTGTGACGCTGGGCTATCTGGAACAGAATGCAAAGCTCGACCCCACGTTGGATATCTACGGCGAGATGCGCTCCTGCTTTGCCCATGTGCTGGATGCCATGGCCCAGATGCAGATCCTGGAGCGCAGAATGGCCGCCAGCCCGGAGGATGCCTCTCTGCTGGAACAGCACGATGCCTTGCAGAACATCATTGATGCCGCTGACGGCTACAATATGGATGTCAACATCAAAAAGGTGCTGTCCGGTATGGGGTTTGCGCAGGATACCTGGACGAAGAATATCGCTGTGCTTTCAGGCGGTGAGCTGACGCGCCTTCGTCTGGCAAAGCTGCTGTTGGAAAAGCCGGATGTCCTGATTCTGGACGAGCCCACCAACCACTTGGATTTTGCCACCATGGAATGGCTGGAGAATTACCTCAAGGGCTATTCCGGTGCCGTGATGGTCGTCAGCCATGACCGCTATTTCCTGGACAATATCTGTACCAGGATCTGGGAGGTCTCCTTCCAGACCATGACCGCTTATAAGGGCAACTTCTCAGCCTATCTGCCTCAGAAGGAAGCTGCCGATGCCCTGCGCCAGAAGCAGCACGATGCAGATGTAGCACTGGCTGAAAAGCTGCAGGATTATGTGGACCGCAATCTTGTGCGCGCTTCCACCACCAAGATGGCCCAGAGCCGCCGCAGACAGCTGGAAAAGCTGGAGATCACGGAAGCACCAAAGGATGAAACGAACCAGCTCAAGTTCCGCTTTGAGTATGATGTGGAGCCGTGGAACGAGTTGGTGCTGATGAAGAACCTGACCATCAGGATCGGGGAGCGCACCCTGCTGGAACCCTTTACCTACACGGTCTGCCGGGGTCAGCGGCTGGTGATCGCAGGCCCAACGGTGCGGGCAAATCCACCCTGATGCAGGTGCTGGATGGTAAGCGCCGCCCCTCTGGCGGCATGGTACGGCTGGGTACGGGAGCCCGGCCCAGCATTTTTGCCCAGCAGCAGAACCGTTTGGGACAGGGCCGGGTGATCGATGTCATCTGGAACAAGTATCCCCGGATGACGGAGCTGGAAGTACGCAGCATCTGGCAAAGCTGGTTTCCGGGGCGAGACAGTGTTCAAGCCCTGCGAGGCACTTTCGGCGGAGAGCTGGCCCGCCTGCGCTTTGCTGAGATCGTGCTGGAGCGGCCCAATCTGCTGTTTCTGGACGAGCCCACCAACCACCTGGACATCTACACCCGCGAGAACCTGACCGAGGCCCTGATGGCATACACCGGGACCCTGCTCATGGTCACCCATGACCGCCATCTGATGAACAGTCTGGCTGTCCCATCCTCTATCTGGAAGATGGCAAGGCCACCCTGTATCCGAGCTACGATGCCCTGATGGGCCGTGCCGCTCCTGCAGCTGCCCCAGAAAAAGCCGGGGATCAGCCCGCCAAGGTCGGTTACGGCAAGGAGCAGCGCCGCCGCCGCGCGGAGCTGCGGGCCAAGATCAAGGCCTGCGAGGATGAAATGGAAGCCTGCGGGGCAAGGGAAGTGGAGCTTGACAATGAGATCAACTCCCCGGAGGTCTACAATGACCCCGATCTGCTCCGCCAAAAGAGCGATGAGCTCAGTGATCTGCGCTTCCATCAGGAGGAGCTGTTTGCTGCCTGGGAAAAGGCAATGGAAGAGCAGGAGCAGTACGAACAGGCTGCTGGTGAAGAATAATCCGCTGCAAAGGAGAACAATGATGCCTCATAACCGCCGCAATTACAACAAAACGCACAGCATCGCCCTTTCAGGTCTGCTGTTTGCTCTGGCGATGGCGCTTTCCTTCATCGAGGGCACATTGGTCATCCCCGGGCTTTTGCCGGGTATGAAATTGGGTCTGGCGAATATTGTGGTGATGTATGCCCTGTTCTTCATGGGGCCAAAACAGGCCTTTGTGCTGGATGTGCTGAAGGCCTTCTTCGTCTTTCTGGTCTCCGGCTGGACGGCAGGTTTTCTTTCCCTCTGCGGCGGCCTGCTCTCACTGCTGGTGATGTGGCTGCTCTACTATCACTGCCCGCTGCGGCCTACCTGGTTCATCCTGTCGGTCTGCGGCGCACTGGCCCACAACATCGGCCAGCTGCTGGGGGCCAGTGTCATCCTTTCCACAGCGGTGTCCCTTTACTATGCACCGATTATGCTGGTGCTGGGCCTTGTGATGGGAATGCTCACCAGTGTCACCCTGCGGGCCATGCTGCCTGCGCTGGGACGGCTGGGTTATAATATCCAGGAAAACCGCAAAGGATGAGCTGCCCAGTTGCAACCGGGGCTGGAATCCGATATAATAAATCAAATCTGAATTTTTACCCAACAAAAAAACTGCCCACGGGATAGCGCACTTTGGCGCGGGGCAGCTGGGAGGTATGAGTTTATGTCTGAAAAAGTGACTGTCAAGGTGGAGCGCAATATCCTCCATCTTCCCGCCATTGCCCTGCGTGGCTGGTGGTGTTCCCCAACAACCTGCTGCATTTTGAGGTGGGTCGTGACAAGAGCATTGCCGCTGTGGAGTGGGCTGTGCGGAATAAATCCGATGTGTTCCTCATTGCGCAAAAGGATATGAAGGCAGAGGACCCCAAGGCAGAGGAGATGTACCAGTACGGCGTTGTGGCCGAGATCAAGCAGGTCATGCGTGTTTCGGATGATCTGGTGCGCATTCTGGTGGAGGGCAAGTTCCGCGCCAAGCGCACCGAGCTGGATACCGAAGGCAGCTTCCTGCTGGCATCGGTGCGGCCGGCTCCTGTGCGCCCCATCAAGGCAGAGGAAGAGACCGAGGCGGAGGCCCTGCTCCGCAACGTGAAAACGAGCTTCGACGCGGTGCTTTCCATGAATCCCCGCATCAGCAAGGATGTGGTGTTTGCTGTTACCTCGAATAACGACCCCGCCTTCCTGTGCGAGTACATCCCTGCCAATCTGCTCTTCCGCTTTGAGGATAAGCAGGCTGTGATGGAAGAAAGCACCCTCATCGGCCGTCTGCGCCTGTTGGTGGAACGCCTGCATCGGGAGCGCCGGATGCTGGAGATCGACAAGGAGATCGCCCAGAAAGTGGACGAGGCCATGGATAAGAACCAGCGTGATTACTACCTGCATGAGCAGATGCACATGATCAGCCAGGAGCTGGGCGAGGACGATGATACCACGCAGAGGCCGAGGAGTACCGCCGCAGGATCCAGGAGCTGCATCTGGACGAGGAGCGGGAGAAGAAACTGCTCAAGGAAGTAGACCGCCTTGCCAAGATGCAGAGCAGCAACCAGGAGGGAACAGTCATCCGCACCTATCTGGATACCTGCCTGGATCTGCCCTGGAACAGCTTTACCGAGGACGACCTCGATATCGCCAAGGCACAGCGCATCCTTGACCGCGACCACTACGGTCTGAAGAAGGTCAAGGACCGCATTCTTGAGGTGTTGGCTGTCCGTAAGCTGGCTCCGGATGTCAAGGGTCAGATCATCTGCCTGGTCGGCCCTCCGGGTGTCGGCAAGACCAGCATTGCCCGCTCCATTGCCGAGAGCCTGAACCGCAAGTATGTGCGCATCAGCCTGGGCGGTGTGCGGGATGAGGCAGAGATCCGCGGCCACCGCCGCACCTATATCGGGGCCATGCCCGGCAAGATCATCAACGCCATGATCTCCGCCAAGAGCTCCAACCCCCTGATGCTGCTGGACGAGATCGACAAGCTGGCGGGCGATTTCCGGGGTGACCCGGCTGCTGCCCTGCTGGAAGCCCTTGATCCCGAGCAGAACACCACCTTTAATGATCACTTTATCGATATGCCGTTTGATCTGAGCCATGTGCTTTTTATCACCACGGCAAATGATCTGAGCGCCATTCCCGGCCTCTGCGTGACCGCATGGATGTCATTGAGCTGCCCAGTTATACCCGGGTGGAGAAATACAACATTGCCCGCAAGCATCTGGTGCCCAAGCAGCTCAAGGCCTGCGGTCTGGCCGGGAAGGTCACTTTCTCCCAGAGTGCGCTCTACGGCATCATTGACGGCTACACCCGTGAGGCCGGTGTCCGCACCCTGGAGCGTACCATCACCAGTGTCCTGCGCAAGTGCGCCCGCAAGATCGCGTCCGGTGAAGCAGAAAACGTTTCTGTGACCGGCAGCAGCCTGGAAGAGCTGCTGGGGCCCGCTTCGTCAAGCCCGATTTTCTCAACCGGACCAATGCCATTGGCATTGCCAACGGTCTGGCCTGGACCAGCATCGGCGGCGAGACCCTGCCATCGAAGTGCAGGTCATGGACAATGGCAGCGGCAAGATCACCGTCACCGGTTCGCTGGGCGACGTGATGAAGGAAAGTGCCAGCTGGCCATCACCTATGTCCGTGTCCACGCCGAGGAATATGGCATCGACTGAGCGGCTGAAAAAGTGCGATCTGCACATCCATGCCCCGAGGGTGCCGTGCCCAAGGACGGCCCCAGCGCCGGTGTTACTCTGACCACGGCTCTGGTGTCCTGTCTGTCCGGCATCCCGGTGCGCGGTGATGTTGCCATGACCGGCGAGATCACCCTGCACGGCAATGTGCTGCCCATCGGCGGTCTGCGCGAAAAGAGCATGGCTGCCTACCGTGAGGGGATGAAAACTGTGCTCATCCCCAAGGATAACGTTCCGGACCTGTACGAGGTGGATGACGAGGTGAAGAAGAATCTGACCTTCCTGCCCATGTCTGACCTCGCGCAGGTGCTCAATGCCGCTCTGCTCAAGCCCAAGAGCGTTTCTGCCCGTCATCCGCACCCCGCCAAAAAGGCAAAGCCGGTGGAAGCGGCCATCCCGCCCGCACCGGAAAAACCGAAGCCGGGGGCTGTCTGCTAATCAAAGGAGCAAACGATGAATTACAACAAAGCGGATTTTATTGCAAGCTACGGCATTTCCAGCCAGCTGCCCGAAAGTGACCGTCCGGAACTCAGCTTCTCAGGCCGTTCCAACGTGGGCAAGTCCAGCCTCATCAACAAGCTGTGCAACCGCAAGAACCTTGCCCGCGTGTCCAGTACACCGGGCAAAACGGCCACCATCAACTTCTATGAGGTGGACAACTGTTATTTTGTGGATCTGCCCGGCTATGGTTATGCCAAGGTCAGCAATGCGGACCGCGAGCGCTGGGATGACCTCATCAACAGCTATTTTGAGGTCCCCCGGCATCATACTCTGCTGGTGCAGCTCATCGACTGCCGCCATGCCCCCAGCGCAGATGACCTGCAGATGCTGAAGTATCTGCACTATCATCAGATCCCCTTTGTTGTGGCATTGACCAAAGCCGATAAGCTCAAAAAGAGCCAGCTGGCCAAGACACAGGAGGATTTTGAAAAGGTCTGCCTGCCCTATGGCTGTCAGAAGGTGGTGCTGACCAGCGGCGAGAACGGCTACGGCATCCCGGAGCTGCAGGCGGTGCTGAACGAGGCCGTGGCGGCTGAGTTCACCGATGACGAGGAAGCGGAGTAAACCATGGCCTACAATGAATTTGCCTATTTCTATGATGAATTCAACGGCAGAGCGACTATGATGCCCTCTATGAGCAGATCCGGCAGGAACTGAATGCCCACGATATCCGGGATGGCATTCTGGCCGATCTGGGTTGTGGAACAGGGGAGCTGACCCTGATGCTGACCCAGGCGGGCTATGATATGATCGGCATTGATCAGTCCGAGGAGATGCTCTGTGTTGTGCGGGATAAGGCGGAACAGCTTGGGCTTTCCGGCAAGCTGCTGCTTTTGCAGCAGGATCTGCTCAAGCTTGACCTCTACGGCACCATCCGGGGTGCGGTGTCTACCTTTGATACCTTTAACCACATCCCTGACCTGGATACCGCCATTGCCAACGCGGCTTTTTTCATGGAAGAGGGCGGCGTGTTCCTCTTTGATATGAACACCCCTTACAAGCACCAGAAGGTGCTGGGGGAGAATGTATTTACCTTTGAGGAAGAGGATGCTGCCTGCGTCTGGCGCAACCACTATCACCCTGCGGACCGCCGGGTGGAGATCACGGTGGACATCGACTACCGCGAGACCGGCGAACACTTCCATGAACAGTTCTATGAATATACCTACGACCTGGATACCATCCGAGCTGCGTTGGAAAAGCACGGCTTTGTGCTGGAAAAGGTCTGCGACGGTGAGAGCTTCGGCCCCCTGACCGAAGAAAGCGAGCGCTATTTCTTCTGTGCCGTCAAGCAGTATACCCAATTGGAGGAAAAAGAAAATGTCTAATCTGATCCGCGGTATTTCTGAAAACGGCGGTGTTGTGTTTTGTGGTGTGGACTCCACTGAGATCGTCCGCACGGCCGAGCAGCTGCACCACACCAGTGCGACCTGCAGCGCAGCCCTGGGCCGCCTGCTCACCGGTGCGTCCCTGATGGGCTCCATGCTCAAGGACGATGGCGATTCCATTACGCTGCGTGTGGCGGGCGGCGGCCCCACCGGCACGGTTGTTGCCTGTACCGATGGCACCGGCAATGTCAAGGGCTGCATCGACCACCCGCTGGTAGAGCTGCCTCTGAAAGCAAACGGCCATCTGGATGTGGGCGGTGCTGTGGGCAAAAACGGCGTGCTGACTGTCATCCGTGACAACCGCCTGCAGAAAGAACCCACTGTGGGCCAGGTGCCGCTGGTCTCCGGCGAGATCGCCGAGGATCTGACCAGCTACTATGCTTACAGCGAGCAGGTGCCCACCGTCTGCGCTCTTGGTGTGCTGGTGGATACTGACCTGACCATTGCCTGCGCGGGCGGCTTCCTGCTGCAGCTGCTGCCCGGTGCCACCGATGCCGAGATCACCCAGCTGGAGCAGAACATCGCCGCAATGCCTTCCGTCACTGAACTGCTTCGGGAAGGCAAGACCCCCGAGGATATGATGAACCTTGCACTGGCAGGCTTCAACCCCAATGTTCTGGATGAGCGCGAGGTGCAGTACAAGTGTGACTGCAGTGCCGAGCGCACCGAAGAGATGCTGCTGAGCCTGGGCCGTAAGGAGCTGGAAAAGCTCCGGGATGAGGATCCTGACTGCGAGGTCGTCTGTCATTTCTGCCACACCAAGTACCACTTTGACTTGAATAAGTTGGTAGAAAAGGCCGCCTACAAAAAGGAAAAGGCCGAAACGCAGGAACCGGAAGCCTGAGATGGAAAGTTATTACACGCCTTGCAAAGAATTTGATGCCTGCAATGAACTGATTGAGCGCTACTGGAAAACGGGTCAGTATGAACAATGTTTTCGAGGGCATTTACAACTTGCAGAGAAGGGGTATCCGCTGGCAGAATGCCAAGTAGGATATTTTTACTTGGAAGGCATCGGTGTCCAGAAAAATTTAGAAAAAGCTTTTTATTGGACGGAACGCGCCGCACAACATGGCGACCGTGATGCACAGTTCAATCTTGGCTGGTTCTATGAAAATGGAATTGTTGTGCCGAAGGATTTGAAATGGGCAGAACGGTGGTATGTTCGGGCGGCAAGTCAACGACAAAAGGAAGCACTTGAAAAAATTAAAAAGATTAAATAAGCAAAACGGCCCGGAGCGAAAAACTCCGGGCCGTTTTCAGGTGCAGATATCAGCAATGATGGTGTAGACTATCCGGTAATGCAGCGTATCGTTCTCGGTTGTGACATCTACTTTCTGCGCCACAAATTCTGCGTCCGGGTAATCGTTCTGCAAGGCCTGTAAGCCATGCAGACGGGCCAGTGCGCTGGCTTCATCCTCTGAGGAATGAATTTCATTTTCTGCCTGTTCGTAATAGGTGGTTTCCTCGACGGAAAGCGGGAACATCAGCCCCAGAAGCTCCGGCTGAAGATGCCGTGTGACCGCCGTGGAATCGTCCGCAGGGGAGAAAAGGGAAGGCAATGGGAACACCCGCCCGGCAAGGAAAAGCCTTCGCTGAACGACAGTGTTCCCGGTCAGCTGATATGTGGCAGCCGTCAGCGGAAGCTCTTCCGCAAACTCCCACTCGAACTGCGCCCGGACGCTTCCAGCGGCAGGCTGAAAGATCAGCGTGCCGTCCCGCTCAGCCCGGGCAGTGCCGATGAGTCCCTGACCTTTTTCCACTGCCTGCCCGGGAACCACCAGCATCGTCCCGCTGACAAGGTTTGTGCTGACACCGTGCCCGCAGTCTTTGCCCGCAGGCCATGGAGCGTTCCGGCGGCAATGTCAGGCACCGGTTTGGCTTCTGCCGCTTCCAGTACCAGCCGCCCATCCAGAAAATTCAGGCTGACCCACGAGAATTCACCGCTTTGCAGCAGAGCGTATTCCCCGGCGGCAAGTTTTTCTTGCGTGACGATACTGCCCGGCATCAGGGAAACGGTTTCCCGCAGCACGGAAGCTGCCCGCGCCTGCTGGCCGGTCGTCAGGCCGGAAGCATCCACAGCCCAGACAAGGCCCTGGGACCAAAGCAAAAGCGGCACAAACAGCAAAAGCCCGGCCCACAGCCCCCGCCGCCGGAAGTAGGGCCGCAGGAGAAAAAACAGCCCTGTCTTTTTGCGGATGCGCAGATGCACCCGCCGCTTGCGGGCAAGTTTTGCCAGCCGGAGATAGTGCCATGCCGTGCACCGGGCCGTAAAGCCGCCGGGAGCAGGGAAGATGTCGGTGAGATGCAGGCCTGTCCGTGCAGCTTCGGAGAGCAGGCCCTCGGTATCACCGTTCCGGGCAGAAAATGCTGCCCCGGCCCAAAGCTGTAAGATGCTGCATCCCCCCTAACTGCTGGAAAAATCCGTGCGCAGGAACCGCCCCCGCAGGGTAATTCGGTGCGCGGCCAGCGTTTCGATTCTAAGCCCGTCCCCATACACGGTGAACAACCCGCCCGCAAATTCCAGGCAGAGCCTGCCCTCTTCATAGGTGCGCACCCTGCGGAAGTGCTCAATCTCCATCACACCGCCGCTCAGATAGACAGAGGGCTGGCCGTAAAAGCCTCGGGGAGGCTGGCGCAGCATCCGGCCAAACCAGCCGCGCAGGGAGAGCCGCCCGGTTTTCTGCTGTTTCACACCCGCTCCCTCCCCGCCGGGCAAAACTGCGCCCCGTATCACATATATATGGAACCGGAGGGCGTGTGTATGAATCGGCTTTTCAGATGGGATCAGATGGGTTTGTTTTTGCTGGCACTGGCGGCAGGGATTCTGCCGTTTGCTGTGCCGGAGGTTTGTGCCGCTGCTCTGCGGGAAGGGCTGACCCTCTGCAGCGGGCCGCTGCTGCTCTCGCTGTTCCCGTTTCTCGTGGTATCGCGCCTGCTCATCCAATGCCCGGAAAGCGACCTGCTGGCCCTGCCGTTCCGGTTGGCGGCGTGGGGCATCGGCATCCGCACACCCTGTGCGGCACGGGTGCTCTGCATCGGGTTCCTGGGTGGCTTTGCACCAGCGGCCAGTGCTGCGGCGCAGGCAGTCAGGACCGGTCAGCTTACGGCGGAGGAAGCGGATGCCCTGCTGCCTGCCTGTATCTGTTCCGGTCCATCCTTTGTGGTGCTGACGGTGGGGCAGAGCCTGCTGGGCAGTGCAGAGCTTGGCGTGCTGCTGTTTGCGTCACAGATCACCGCAAACTATCTGACCGCCGCCCTGCTGAACCGGTTTGCAGGAGTGCGTTCGGTCAAACCGGGATCTGCAGCGCCAGCATCCCCTGCACCGCCGCGGTTGGATGAGATCCTGGCCGATGCTGCCATAACGTATTGCAAGCTCTGCGGGTTTATCCTCTTTTTCCGGTTGCTGGCCGCCGGAGCAGGGGCTCTCTTGCCTGCCGGTGCGGGCACACTCTGTGCCATTCTGCTGGAAGTCTGCTCTGGCTGTGACCTGGCTTCCCGTACCGGACGGTGGGGGAGCCTGCTCTGCTGTGCGGCACTGAGTGTGCAGGGGCTTTCAGTGCTGCTGCAGGTGCGCACCATCTGCCCGCCGGAAATGACCCTGCGCCCGCTCTACCGGTCCAGGTTGCTCCATCTGCCGCTTTCACTGGCCCTGTTCTATCTGCTGCTGCCGGGCGGGGAGGCGGATGTGTTCAGTACTCTGCCTGCCCGGGTCCTTTTGATGCGGCGGGTGCCGCCGGATTGTGTCCTGCTCGTTTTTGCAGTGTGTTGTATGGCAGCCTGCACTTTGCGCAGTGGAATCCGTCAAGTTGAACAGAAACAGATGGCAAGAAATGCAGGTGGGTGTTGTATAAATTCCAAAACTTTGCTATAATAAGACGTAAGCATTCAATGACAGGGAAGCTTCCCTGAACAGATGGAAATAAAATAAATGAGCACACGCTTATTTTAGATGGAGGACCATAGAATGGATTTACAGAATATGGATCTTAAGGGCGGGAGCCTGCAAATTTCCACCGAGGTCATCGGCAAGATCGCACGCTGTGCTGCACTGGAAGTGGACGGTGTGTCCGAGGTCTCCTGCGGCAAGCAGAACAAAAAGGTCAAGGAGCTGCTGGCTGCTGCCAGCATCCAGCCCCCTGTTACCGTGGAGATGCGGGATGGCACCGCAGAACTGACCCTGAATCTGGTGGTCAAGTTTGGTGCAAAGATCCCTGCTGTGGCCGAAAAAGTACAGGAGAATGTCAAGTCTGCTGTTCAGAACATGACCAATGTCACGGTAAGCCGTGTGAACCTTGTCATTGCCGGCCTTGCGGCTGAGGAACAGGAATAAAAAGTAGAAGAGGAAGATTATGGAAAATATTTTGCCCCGTCGTGAAGCCCGTGAGAATGCGTTTCTGCTGGCTTTTTCCCAGACCTTTGGTGATGTGCCCCTGCAGGAAGCACTGGATACGAACAACGAGTGTGGGGAAGAGCGTCCTGTGGATGTGTTCGGCCAGCGCCTGCTGAGTGCCTATTACAGCCACTCTGCAGAGGTGGACGACCTCATCCGTGACCATCTGCGCAACTGGACTATGGAGCGCCTGCCCCGTGTCAGCCTGACTGTCCTGCGTCTGGCTCTGGCTGAGATGCTGTATGGCGACGAGCGTAAGCCCGGTGTTGTCATCAATGAGGCTGTGGAGCTGACCAAGAAATACGGCGCAGATGAGGACTATCAGTTCGTGAATGGTCTGCTGGGTGCTGTTGCCCGTGAGCAGGGTCTGGATACGGAGCCGGTGGAGTCGGAAGAACAGTGAGCCACTATACGCTGGGCATCGACACAAGCAACTATGCAACCTCTCTGGCGGTTTTTCACACAGCCGGAGAGGTTGTTTGCGCAAAGAAACGTTTTCTGCCGGTCAAGGAGGGCCAGCTGGGCCTGCGGCAGAGTGATGCGCTCTTCCACCATACTACGGCTCTGCCCGAGATGCTGGAGGAGCTTGGCCGGGAGTTTGATCTGACCCAAATCTCGGCAGTGGGCGTTTCCCAGAAGCCGCGCCCCGTGGAGGGAAGCTACATGCCCTGCTTCCTGGCGGGTGTCAGCGCGGCCACAGCCTTTGCGCAGGCCCGGGGCATCCCGCTCATCCATACCACCCATCAGCAGGGGCACGCGGCGGCAGCGCTGTTTGCAGCAAAAGGGGAAGAACTCTTCCGCCAGAAAGTGCTGCTCTTCCACATCTCAGGCGGTACAACGGATCTTCTGCTCTGCAATGAGGTAAAGGAGATCACCACACTGGCACCAGCACCGACCTATACGCTGGGCAGGCAGTGGATCGTGTGGGGGTCAAGCTGGGGTTTGGCTTCCCGGCAGGTGTGGAAGTTTCCCGTCTGGCTGCCCTGTGTGAGGAACCCATTAAGCCCAGATCCAGCGTGAAGGGGATGCAGTGCAGTCTTTCGGGGCTGGAGAATCAGTGCAACGCCCTGCTGAATGAGGGCAAAACCCCGGAGTATGTCTGCAAATACTGCCTGCTCTGTGTGGCAGACACCGTGGTCAAGATGACAAAAGCCGCCCAGAAGGAATACCCCGGCCTGCCGGTGGTCTGTGCGGGCGGTGTGATGAGCAGTGATATCATCCGCGCCTGGGTGCAGCAGCGCCTTCCGCAGGTGTATTTCGTGCCCGGGCAGTATTCCAGCGACAACGCCATCGGTGTGTCCATTCTTGCTGCACAGGGGGCTGGATTATGGCTGAAGTGATCTCAGTCTCGGCCTGAACCGGTACGTCAAGAATCTGCTGGACGTGAATGATGTTCTGTTCGATCTGGCCCTGCGGGGCGAAATTGCCAACTTTGTGCAGAACGCCCGGAGCGGGCACTGCTACTTTTCCCTGCGGGACGAAGCCGCCAGCGTCAGGGCTGTGATGTTCCGCTCCGATGCGCGGCGGCTGGGTTTCCAGCCCGAAGAGGGTATGAAGGTGGTGGTGCGCTGCCGTGTGACCCTCTACGAGCGGGACGGTGCGTTTCAGGTCTATGTCAACGACATGTTTCCGGACGGCATCGGTTCGACACAGCTGGCCTTTGAACAGCTGAAGGCAAAACTGGACAAAGAAGGGCTTTTTGCACCGGAGTACAAAAAGCCGCTGCCCAGGTTCCCGCAGTGTATCGGCCTTGTTACCAGCAAGACTGGTGCTGCACTGCAGGATATCCGCAATGTCATCGGTCGGCGCTGGCCCGCAGTGCGTCTGCTGCTGGCTCCTGTGAATGTGCAGGGCTTTGAAGCGGCAGAGGAGATCGCTGATGCCATTACCCGGCTGGACAAAAGCGGGCGGGTGGACGAGATCATTGTAGCGCGCGGCGGCGGAAGCGGGAGGACCTGTGGGTATTCAACGCCGAGGTCATTGCCCGGGCGGCCTACCGCTGCAAAACGCCCTCATCAGCGCCATTGGTCACGAGATCGATTTTACGATCCTGGATTTTGTGGCAGATCAGCGCGCGCCCACGCCCTCAGCGGCGGCAGAGCTTGCTGTGCCCGACCGTGCCGAACAAGGACGGAAATTATGCACTTTGGAAGAAAATATTCACAATTGTATCCAATTTAAGCTGAGTTTATGTTATAATAGGCTGGAACAGACCGAACAGCTGCTTTCCCGTGCTGGTGTACAGGCAGCGCTGGAGGAGCGTGCTGCCCGCCTGGATACTCTGGCCGGGCGGCTGCAAACTGCCGCCAGAGGTAAGCTGCAGGCCGGAGAGCTGCGTCTGAAGCATACGGCAGCACTTGCCGCATCCCTGAACCCCTACGGTGTGCTGGCCCGCGGCTATGCCATGGTGCAGGACAATAGGGGAAGGATCTGCACGCCGGATGCACTCCGGCCCGGGCAGACCTGTAAACTCCGGGGCACGGAACACCGCGTGACCTGCACGGTCAACACAGTGGAGGAACTGGATGAGAGCACCCAAAAGCTTTGAGGATGGAATGACCCGGCTGGAAGCCATCCTTGAACAGATGCAGCAGCCGGAAACAACGCTGGCGGAATCGGTCAAACTCTATGCCGAAGCCGCATCCCTGATGGATTATTGTAACGGTACGCTGGAAAAGGCCACGCTGCAACTGGATGAGATCGACGCGCAGCGGGCCCCCCGGCCGGATGCCGCACATTAAGGAGGAAGTTTCATGGATTACGCGAAGCAGTATCAAGAGTATCTTGCCAGGGCAAATCAGGCACTGGAAAAGGCCTGCGAGACTTTTTTGCCCGAGGAATCTGAGGTCTGCCGAGCTGCCCGTTACAGCCTGCTGGGCGGCGGCAAACGCATCCGCGCAGTGCTGGTGCTGGCCGTGTGTGATATGCTCAACGGCAGCGCTGAAGCAGCCGAGCAGTTTGCTGCGGCGGTCGAGATGTTGCACTGCTATTCTTTGATCCATGATGACCTGCCCTGCATGGACAACGATGACCTGCGCCGGGGCAAGCCCAGCTGCCACAAGACCTTTGGTGAATCCACTGCTATGCTGGCCGGCGATGTACTGTTGACCGAGGCGTTCAACGTGGTTGCAAATGCACCGGCTTCGCCCATTGTCAGTGTGCGGGCGCAAGGGCCTTGGGCGCTGGTGCGGGCAGCCATGGCATGGTTTACGGGCAGGAGCTTGACCTGAAATATGAGCACTGGCTGCCACCGAGGAGCAGCTGCGGTTGATCCACCGGAACAAGACCGGTGCGCTCATCAATGCTGCTGTTCAGATGGGTGCTGCCGCTGCTCAGGCCAATGAGACCCAGTGCAAGGAGCTGGAGGACTATGCCTTCGGCATTGGTCTGGTGTTCCAGATCGTGGACGATGTGCTGGATGTGACCAGCACCGCCGAACAGCTGGGCAAACCCATTGGCAGCGACAGTGAGAACGGCAAGACCACCTTTGTGACCTTGTATGGGGCCGAGGGTGCCATGGAGCTGGCAAAAAAACTGAACAACGAGACCTGCGCCTCCCTGCACGCGGAATTTGGCGAAAAGGCCGCCTTCCTGGAGCAGCTGGCAAAAGAGCTGCTGGTGCGCCGCAGCTGATCCGAAAAAATAAGAAGGTGGAACTACCATGCAATTTATCCATAGCGTCCTGACGTTCAATGAGATCCTTACAGTATCCCTGTTGTCCTGGTTTGTGGCGCAGGTGCTCAAGACCATCATCAACTTTGTCCTGCTGGGCAGGTTCCAGCTGGAGCGGATGTGGGGCGATGGCGGTATGCCCAGTGCCCACAGCGCCACGGTAACGGCCATGGTCATTGCTACGGCACGCAGCGAGGGCATCCATTCGGCTATCTTTGCGGTGGCCGCAGTTGTTGCCATCATCACCATGCACGATGCTATGGGTGTGCGCCGCGAGACCGGCGAGCAGGCCAAGGTGCTGAACAAGATGCTGGAGCAGTGGATCGAAGTGACCGAGAAAAACAATCCCTTCCTGCAGAATATGCACCTGAAAGAGATGGTCGGTCACACTCCGCTGCAGGTTATGGCCGGTTTTGCACTGGGTATACTGGTCGGCTTCCTCTATCCTATGGGCCTCTGAGCGCCCCATTTCAAAACGTGAGAAGGACGTGAATTTATGAATTCGCCTTTGCTGGAGAAAATCTCTCAGCCCAGCGATCTGAAAAAGCTGTCCAGTCAGCAGACCGTGCAGCTTTGCGCAGAAATCCGTGAATTTCTTCTGGATAACGTATCAAAGACCGGCGGCCATCTGGCATCCAATCTGGGTGCTGTGGAGTTGACGGTGGCTCTGCACCGGGTGCTGACCACCCCCACGGATGAGATCGTGTTTGATGTGGCCATCAGTGCTATACCCACAAGCTGCTGACCGGCCGCCGCGAGGCTTTGCCAAGCTGCGGCAGCTGGATGGCATTTCCGGTTTCCCGAACCCCAACGAAAGTGAGCATGATGCTTTTATTGCCGGTCACGGCAACACCGCGCTCTCGCTGGCTGTGGCATTGCCTGGGCCAAAAAGCTGCGGGGCGAGCCGGGACAGGTGGTTGCCCTCATTGGTGACGGTGCCTTTACCGGCGGTATGGTCTACGAGGGGATGAACAATATCGGCGGGCTGGACAATCTGCTGGTCATCCTGAACGACAACAAGATGTCCATTTCCAAGAATGTGGGCGCGTTGTCCCGCTACCTGAGCCATCTGCGCACCACCAGCCGCTATTACGATGCCAAGGAAAATGTGCGTTCCTTTCTGGATAGCGTGCCTGTCATCGGCCCACCGCTGAAATCTGCGATCCAGAACAGCAAGGCCATGGTGCGCAGGGCAATGTACCACTCAACCATGTTCGAGGATATGGGCTTCCACTATTATGGTCCTTTTGATGGCAATAACGAACCGGAGCTTGAAGGGATCCTGCGCGATATCCACAGGCAGCCCGGCCCCCATTTTCTGCATGTTGTGACCAAGAAAGGCAAGGGCTATGCCCCGGCTGAGAGCAACCCCGGTAACTTCCACGGTGTTTCGACCTTTGATCTGGTCAACAGCATTCCGGACCCTGAGGTGGCTCCCAAGGAGTCTTTCTCGACGGTGTTCGGCAATGTCCTGAACAAGGAGGGCGCAGAAAACCAGAAGATCTGTGCCATCACGGCCGCCATGAAATATGGTACGGGTCTGCAGTTCTTTGCACACACCCACCCCAAGCGTTTCTTTGATGTGGGTATGGCAGAGCAGCATGCCGTGACCTTTGCAGCGGGCCTTGCCAGCCAGGGAATGCTGCCGGTGGTCTGTATCTACTCCACCTTCCTGCAGCGTTCCTATGACCAGATCATCCATGATGTGAACCTGCTGAAGGAGAATGTTGTCCTTGCCATCGACCGTGCCGGTTTTGTTCCGGCAGACGGCGAGACCCATCAGGGAATCTTTGACCCGGCCTTCCTCAGTCAGGTGGGGATCCCGGTCTATTCGCCCTCCAACTATGCCGAACTGCGGCACTGGCTGCCCATCCTGCTCAGTGATGAGATGCAGGGCCCCCGGGCAATCCGGTATCCCCGCGGTGGTGAGAGCGCAGCACTGGCGCAGTTTGGCTGTTCCGGCAGAGAATATGACCGGCTCTATACCGCCCCTGATGCCAAGGCTGTAATGGTTAGTTACGCCGACGAAGTCGAGGATGTGCTGACTGCGGCGAAGCTTCTGAGCAAAGAAAACGTTCCCTGTGATGTATATAAGCTTGTAAAGATATATCCCTTTACACCCGAGCTTATTTCTGAAATTTCAAGATATGACGTTGTTTTGTTTGCTGAAGAATGCGTGGCCTGCGGCGGCATCGGTGAGCATCTGGAAATGGCTCTGCAGAAAGCAGGCTGGCAGGTACTTATATTCACCGTGGTGTGGAGGATGTGCGTCTGCCCCATGCGACGGTTCCGCAGATCAAGCAGAGCACCGGCCTGGATGCTGAACATCTGGCACAGGCCATCCGTACATGGAAAGGAGCAGAATCTTGAAGATTCGTTTGGATCAATATCTGGTTCAGCATGGTCTGATCCAGAGCCGTGAGCGCGCCAAGGCACTGATCATGTCCGGCGTGGTCTTTGTCAACGAACAGAAGGTGGACAAGGCCGGTGAGATGATCAAAGAGGATGCCAAGGTGGAGGTGCGCGGCCATGATATCGGTTATGTCAGCCGCGGCGGCCTGAAACTGGAAAAGGCGATGCAGTGTTTTCCGCTGACTCCTAAGGGGAAGGTCTGCATGGACATTGGCGCATCCACCGGCGGCTTTACCGACTGTATGCTGCAAAATGGTGCAGTCAAGGTCTACGCAGTGGATGTGGGCTACGGTCAGCTGGCATGGAGTCTGCGCACCGATGAGCGGGTGGTCAATATGGAGCGCACAAACATCCGCAACGTGACCCTTGACCAGCTGGCAGAGCCGATCGAGTTTTTCAGTGTAGATGTCTCTTTCATCTCGCTGCATCATATCTTCCCGGTGGCGCAGGCCATCACCACCCCGGACGCTATGGGTGTCTGCCTGGTCAAGCCCCAGTTTGAGGCTGGCCGCGAAAAGGTGGGCAAAAACGGTGTTGTCCGTGACCCTGCCACCCACCGCGAGGTGCTGCACAATGCCATGGGCTATGCTGCTGCCAACGGCTTCAAGGTCTGCGGACTGGATTTCAGCCCCGTCAAGGGCCCTGAGGGGAACATTGAATATCTGATGTTCGTTCAGAAGAGCGATGAACCGGTGCACTGGATGATTCGGTTGCTGAACAGGTGGTGGCATCCAGCCATTCTACGCTGGACCGCTGAACCATAATCCATAAAATCAGGGAGGCGCGGACGATGACCGTCTACATTTCCCAACCCG
>ENA-OQAZ01000337-OQAZ01000337.1-human-gut-metagenome-genome-assembly--contig:-NODE-337-length-26781-cov-3.021460_pt1 | contig 26781 bp, 26 predicted proteins | sample MGYA00242737_ERZ504531 | MGnify/ENA primary metagenome ERZ504531 (study PRJEB26092, sample SAMD00036244) | human gut metagenome | host: Homo sapiens | study: EMG produced TPA metagenomics assembly of... | reverse complement strand
TCTTTTCCTTCCCCTGCAAAATATTCTTTTACAAGTTTTACCACAACTCCTGATAACAGGAATACTGCAATTAAGTTCGGGATTGCCAATCAGTCCGTTAAATGTCTCTGCAATATTCCACATCAGTCCAAGATCCATCGTTGCTCCGACGATCGCAACCAGTGAATACAGCACCATAAACGGTTTGTTGATCTTCGTTCCAAATAAAAATTCAATACATCTGGTTCCATAAAGTCCCCATCCGATAATCGTTGAAAATGCAAAGCAGCACATTGCAACCGCGGTAAAGATCGATACCCAGCTCCCATATGTAGAAGTAAATCCAAGAATCGTAAGCTCCGCACCTGCTGCCTCCCCGTAACCAATCGGAACTCCACTGCACAGGATCACTAGTGCCGTCAGAGTACAGATTACGATCGTATCTACAAATACTTCAAAGATTCCGAAGAATCCCTGTTTCACCGGTTTTTTTGTATCTGCACATGCATGTGCAATCGATCCGGTACCAAGACCTGCCTCATTAGAGAAAATTCCTCTGGACACACCTTTTTTCATACTGATAAAGAAGCTTCCGACTGCCCCTCCGGTAACAGATATCGGTGTAAATGCACCTTCAAAAATTGAAACAAATACATGTGGTATATTTTTTAAATTCAACAGAACCACTCCGGCAGCTAACAGAACATAGATAACCGCCATGAACGGTACAAGCTTTTCCGTTACCTGTCCGATTCTCTTAATTCCACCGAGAAGGATCAGTGCAATCAACACCGCAAGCACAATTCCGATCACAAGATTGACCGTCTTTGCTGCATCCACTCCAATCACCCCGTAATTGAATAATGCGGAATCAATTGCTGTCGTAATCGTATTGACCTGTGTCGCATTTCCAGTTCCAAATACTGTCAGCACACCGAATGCAGCAAACAAATATGCAAGCCAGTGCCAGTTTTTATTCAGACCATTCTTAATATAATACATTGGTCCACCGACCAGATCCCCTTCTGCATTCTTTTCACGGAAATGTACGGCAAGTGTTACTTCTGAAAATTTAGTACACATTCCAAGAAGTGCGGAGATCCACATCCAGAAGACTGCTCCCGGTCCGCCGATTGCGATCGCTCCTGCAACTCCTGCAATATTCCCGGTTCCAACCGTCGCCGCAAGCGCGGTACAGACCGCCTGAAATGGTGTCATTGCACCATCTGTGGCATCTTTTTTCCGAAGCATGCGCCCAATCGTCACCTTCATAGCGTATGGAAATTTTCTGATCTGGATAAATCCGGTTCTGACACTGAGCAGAAGTCCTACTCCGATGATACAGATCATTGCCGGCACACCCCAGATAAAATTATTGACTACATTATTGACCGACTCAATTGTAGATAACATCCCTTATTCCCCTCCAGAATTGAAAGATTTTCCTCTTCATCTTTCATTTTCTTATTTTTGGTATATAAAATGAATATTTTATTTATTATACACAATTCGTTAGAGAAATACAACTGCTTTTTCATGGCGGACGTTTCTTCTTTTTTATGCCTCGTAACGTATTTCTTCTTTTATTTTATCCTGGATTTCCACAAGAACTTCCATTAAAAGCGGATTGAACGCTCCGCACTCTCCGTTCAGGATCATCTTCATCGCCTGCTCATGTGAATACGCATCTTTATATACACGCTTACTCACCAGTGCATCATAAACATCTGCCACAGATACAACCTGTGCCGCAATTGGAATCTGTTCTCCGATCAGACCATCCGGATACCCTTTACCATCATAACGTTCATGATGCCATCTGCAGATCTGGTACGCGATCTTGATCATCTTCTCATCCTTATAATGCTCCAGCTTATCCAGCATAGAAGCACCAATCAGCGTATGCTCTTTCATAGTCTCAAATTCTTCTTTAGTCAGCTTTCCAGGCTTATTCAGAATCGACTCATCAATTCCAACCTTACCGATATCATGAAACGCGGATGCTGTTGAAATCAGATAGCAGTCATCCGGCGTCAAATTATATGCATCCGTATTCTCAACAAGTCTTTCCAGAAAAAGTCTCGTCAATGTATTGATGTGGACAACATGAAGGCCGCTCTCTCCATTACGAAATTCCATAATCTGGCTTAGAACTTCTACCATCATCTGATTGTTCTTTTCCTTTTCATGCATCTGATCGGATACCATGGAAATCAGCCTTCTCTGTTTTGCATACAGCTTGATCGTATTAAATACACGCTGGTATACAACCTTGCTGTCAAAAGGTCTGCTGATGTAATCGGATACTCCAAACTTGAACGCTTTCCGGATATAGTTCTCAGATTCCTCGCTGGATATCATAATTACCGGCACATCTTCAATCCAGTGATTCCGGTTCATATACATCAGAATTTCAAAACCGTCCATAATCGGCATCACGATATCAAGCAGTACCAGTGATATCTCTTTCCCGTATTGTTCTATTAGCGAAACGCATTCCTGTCCGTTCGTTGCTTCAATGATCTCAAAATCATCTTTCAGCATCTCACAGAGAATCGCACGGTTCATCTCTGAATCATCGACAACCAGGATCCGCTGTTTAATCTGGTTATGCTTCTCGTACTGCTCTCTTTCATCTTTCTGTGTAACCACTTTATTCTTCGTAGCCTTCGCCTGATACATCAGCTTGTCCGCTCTGTTCACGGCTTCCTCAATACTGTCTCCTTCCGTCAGCACGCCACCGGCACTGATAGAAAGCCGCAAATTCAGGTATCCCGGAACATTTGCATTATAGATACGCTCCTGTATCAATTGCAGTTTCTGGCTAAAAACTTCTTCCGTAACTTCCGGCATCACAAGAAGGAATTCATCCCCGCCAAAACGGATCAGCTTATCCGTCTTACGGATATTTTTCCGGATAATATCTACAACCGTATAGAGTGCCATATCCCCTGCCTGATGTCCGTAGGTATCATTATGCAGTTTAAAATCATCTAGATCGATCAGTGCAACCCCGGCATTTTTCTTCTTGTTCTTCATCTCATCCTCATAATACCGCCGGTTGTATGCATCTGTCACTGCATCTCTGTATAGCTTATCATTGTAATGTACAAATATATCTATCAAACGCTCATGATTAATCTCTCCAATCGACCAGTCACCATCCAGGCAACGGATCAGCTCGATCACATATGGCTTCTCATCCACTTCTATATAACGTGCGATCACTTGATAAATCCTGCCATTTACAATCTCCAGCTTTCCTTTTTCTTTCTTTCGTGGTCGCTGCACGCATCACTACACAGTTATCACAGGGTGTTTCCCGTTTCCAATAATGATAGCAGCTCTGCCCCTCGTTGATTTTTCTCCATTCTTCATCAATATCTGATATATTTCCAATTGGGAAAAGACGGATCTCCTGAAAGATCTTCCGAAAATATTGGATTTCTTCTTCTAATTGTCCTTTTGTCATTCGTTCTTCCGCATTCATGTCTTTTCCTCCAGACTTCTACTACGCAGTTTCCTAGTATTTCCATTTCTAATTATTTTACAATATTTACAAAAAAATAAAAAGAATTATCCCGATATATCTAAAAAATTTTTGTGAAGCATAGGCTACATCTGCATTACTGTGAAAAAAAGACCACCAAAACCTGTTTCCGGGAATTGGTGATCCTTCATGAAATACTTATATAACTATCCTTTTATGTAATTTATTTTCTCGTCATCACGCGATTTTCTACCGCTTCAGTCATCGGAACTTCCGCTGTCACTGATGCATTCTCGATTTCCACAGAATAGGTTTTGTGGATCAGACAGTTGATCGGATCTTCTGTCGTGATGACCAGTGCCAGACTATGTCCAGGCTCTACCGTATATCTTGTCGCATTCAAATAAATATGGTAATCATGGTATTCACCCTTTTTCAGTTCGATACTGTTCTGTGCTGTCTCCGGTTCATATCCTGCTTCCGGATTGCACAGATCTGCAAATGCCCGTGTGATCACACGGTATTTCTTATGTACAGTAGCAAACTCCGCTTCATTCCATGCCGGAACCTCTCCTCCGCTGATAATTCCGCCTTCTTTTACCACATTGACCGGAATTGTATTTCTCTGCGGATCTACAGACTGAATGCTGTCAAATTCTTCATCGCACACGTCACAAAGAAGAAGAGTAAGCTTCACATCATCCATACGTCCTGACATTTCATGCATTCCAAGCTTCATCGTCAGAGTATCTGCATCATTACTGTTTACCGGATTGAAATCTGCTTCTGCATCTCCATCTTTTAACGCTGCTCTTAATCTTACGCAAGTTGTTCCCTGTAATGTCACTGCCTCTTTAAACGGATCCGTCACATAACGCTGTGCCATATTGCTTGATCTCACACCCATCACATCATCGAAGTTCTCTGCACTGACACCCGCTGCTTCCCAGTCTGTATCGATTACAGTTGTTCCCTGTTCTTCGCATGTAAGAGTCATCTTATATGCTGTCTCCCAGGAATCTGCTGTCTCCCATTTTCTCTGGTCATAGTTCATCTGCACCAGGATTGCCGGTCTGTTCTCTGCACTATTTTCAACTCCGTATAAATAATGAGAAATCCATTCATTGATAATATCATCATAGAATTTACCATCTACAAGGATTCCATATCGTTTCGGCATAGTTGGTGTGATATGTGCACCCTGATGAAGGATTGCTTTTACATTCTTTCCTGCCTTCTGGAAAGATTTGTACATCATCTCATACTGCTTGGTAGACACGTTCTCGTCATTCAATCCCTGTACGATGAGCGCACTGCATTTGATCCGGTCTGCATGAAGGCGATAATTTCCCATACCCCAGAATTCCGGATTATAGTCAAATCCACCCTTGATCTGCTGAAGGCTCATCTCATGATGGAACGCTCCCATGTCATCCCGCTGCTTCTCGGTTAATGTCTCATCATTGTAACGGCTGGAACAAAAATAAGCAAGGAAGCTGTTCAGCATTTCTTTCGGCCAGTACGCTGTGCGCCCTGCATGTTCTGCTGGCTGTACCAGTCCGCGATTCCTGCGATCGGTACGATTGTCTCCAGTCCTTCTACTCCTGTTATTGCCACTGCAAACGGCATGGTTCCGGCGTAAGATCTTCCTGTCATGGCAACCTTTCCATTGGACCAGTCTGCCTTTGTCTCAACCGTTCCTTCGCGGTCTGCATATCCGATACGGTCTCCATGCAGCCATTCTACAATTGCTTTGAAAGCGTCTCTTTCATAGTCTGAACCAACATAGTTGAATCCGTCAGATCCTTTTGAACCAAATCCTGCACTTAAAACAACTGCAAATCCACGTACAAGATAATAATCAAAGGTGTCGATATTTTCAAAAACCATAACGTTATTATTTCCTTTATCCGGATAATACCAGTCTGCCGGATCTGCTTTTAAAGAAAGATCCATTGCACTGATACATCCCTGCGGAACATGCGCATCCACTTTTTTGTCAAGATCTGCAAAATTAACCGGATGATATTCTTTTTCTGCCACTTCTTTCATATGCGGATATCCATCTTCCTGGACTCCCGCCGCATATGGACGTGCCTCATATAAAGTTGCAGCCTTATAATTCCCCTCTACTGCACTTCTTGGTACCTGGACAACAGCTTTCACAAGATCTCTTTTTCCATCTCCGTCCACATCGTAATCCGTTTCCACATAAACACAATATCTTACGATACTGGATGTTGCCGGATCATACTTTTCTCCTGTCTTTCCATCTGTAAGTGGAAATACCGGCTGTGCAAGTCCGTTCTCAAATACTGGTACTTTGCTGTAATTCTTTTCGTTCATGGTAAACCTCCCAAACATTAAATAAATACTCGGATCTAATCACATATTATTTCCCCAATATTATTGTGATTTCATTTCTCCATTTCCTATTATAACGAGATGCAATAAGAACTTCAATGAGATTTTTCGCTTTATTTTATAGTTTACTATACCTGTTTTCTTTTCTCAATTCTATAGAAATAATCTTTTAAACATGCTATAGTAAACTTATATTTTACATAGATTTATCTGAAATTTAACAAACAAAAAGGGGATATTATGAAAAAGAACATAAAAAAGATATTAAAAGTTCTCGGAATCTTTCTGCTTATCATTCTGGTTGCGCTGATTGCATATCTGATCTATCTCTTTGCAAGCTATCACCGCATTCCGGATAATCAGGCTTTGAAGATCGAGAAAACTTCCGATGGAACAGCCGCAGCTGACACACTGACAACCGAGAAAGAATATTCCGCTCTGACCTACAATGTTGGTTTCGGAGCCTACACACCGGACTTCAGCTTCTTTATGGACGGCGGAAAATCTTCCTGGGCAAAAAGTAAGGAGAGTGTCGAATCTGATATTCAGGGTGCCGGAGAACTGGTTGCTTCCAAAAATCCGGATTTCGCACTGATCCAGGAAGTTGATCTGAACTCTACACGAAGCTACCATGTAGATGAATATTCAATTTTAAAGGATACGATTCCAAGTTACAATACGGTATTTGCACAGAATTACGATTCCGCAGTCCTTTTTTATCCATTCACACAGCCGCATGGTCGCAGCCGTTCCGGACTTGCTCTTTTCTCCAAATATCCGGTTACGGATTCTCTGAGAAGAAGCTTTCCGATATCGACAAGCTTCAGCAAGTTCTTTGACCTTGACCGCTGTTACAGCATTTCCAGAGTCCCTGTAGACAACGGGAAGGAACTGGCTATCTTCCTGCTTCACATGTCTGCTTACGGCAACAGTGATGCGATTCGCGAAGCACAGATCCGTATGCTGAGTGCAGATATGGAAAAGGAATACGAAGCCGGTAATTATGTACTTTGCGGTGGTGATTTCAACCATGACCTTAAGGCATCCGAAAAAGATGCAGAAAATTGTGAGTCCTGGGCTTATCCATTCCCACGCGAAGAGCTTCCGGAACACTTTTCATTCTGCCTGGACAATCTTTCTGACAGTGAAAAGGATGCTCTCTGGGACAGTGCACGGAATGCAGATATGGAATATGTACCTGGTGTGACCTACACGGTAACGCTGGACGGATTTATTACTTCCGATAATATTGAATGCACAGAATATGAAAATGTAAATACCGGATATAGCTACTCGGATCATGATCCGGTGTATATGAAATTCAAATTATTAGATGAATAATATGTAAAAAGGCAGCTGATCTTTTCAGACCAGCTGCCTATGTTTTCGTCTATTTTCTTTCGTCCTACTTCAGATCAATCTTCTCCTGCAATACCACACAGCCTGCCATATCACCAATAACATTTACACAGGTTGCTCCCATATCGCAAAGCGTATTGATACTGATATAAACGCCCATAACACCTGCCGGAAGTCCTGCCATCGTAGCAAGTGCCGCAAAGGATGCGATCGCACCTCCCGGGATTCCCGGTGTACCGACTGACAGAAGCACATTTGCCAGAAGGATAATTATCATCATCGATACACTGACATTGACACCACATGCATTTGCAAAGAACATGATCATGAATGACATAACGATTGAAACGGCATCCATATTGACCGTTGCTCCAAGCGGAATTGCAATACTGGAAATCTGGTTGGAAACACCAAGTTCATTCTCCACACAACTCTTACTGATCGGAATGGTTGCCGAGCTTGAACAGGTTCCGAATGCATTCAGTGCTGCCGGCATGATCGCGCGGAAAAACTTGAACGGACTTGTCTTTCCAAGAAATTTTACTGCACCGCCGTACACAATAAATGCAAATCCATAAAATGCAACATACAGAATGATCAGCTGTGTTGCCAGTGATACGATCGTACTCGTTCCATTTGCTTCTACAACCGGAACAATGGTACAAAATACACCGATCGGTGTAAAATACATAACAGTACTGATTACCTTCAGACACACCTCGTTACAGGAATCAATCACCTTTAATAATGGCTCTCCCTTTTCTCCGATCGCAATCAGAGTAAATCCGACAATCAGTGCAAACATCAGAACCTGAAGCATATTCCCCTCTGCAAATGCAGCAACCGGTTGGACGGATCAGTTCTTTTACCGTATCCAGAATACTGTTCATCTTTGTTGCCTGAATATCAGATGTCGCCATCTCAAAGCTGACACCTTTTCCAAGGTGGATCATTCTCGGAATCACCAGTCCTACAAAGCTTGCAATTACAGTTGTTGCAAGAAAGAACAGCATAGCCGCACCGGTAATCTTTCCTGTTGTTTTTGCACTTCCGATGCCTGTAATTCCCATAACGATCGAACAGAACACCATCGGGAAGATCATCATATTCAGCGCATTCATATAAATGCTTCCCAGCACACTTGTTGTTGTGAGAATAATTTCAAATCTTCCTGCCAGGAAAAGTCCTGTCAGGATTCCAAGTATCAATCCTGTAAATATCGCACCGGTGATATGTTTCCGGTACCATTGATAAAAATTCTTCATCTGTACTCTCCTTACCTTTTCTTGCACAAATCTCTCAAATCCGTACATTTTCAACCAGATAAGTGTATAATAAATTTTTTCTCACGTCAACAATTGATAATTTTAAAACTTTACTACTGTAAATCCGGATTTCGTCACCTGCTTTTCACTCTTTCTATATTTTCCGCACTGAATTTCCATCTCTAATCTTTACAGGAAACCGGTACGAATAATTTTTCTGCTGCCATTCCGGATCCTCCATCATCCGCAGAAGATGTTTTGCTGTGATACGTCCGAGCTGATACTTTGGATGCACCGCTGTCACCAGCTGGATACTGGTACTCGAATCCTGAAGCTCTGCATCATCAAAAGATACCAGCGAAATGTCCTCCGGCACATGCAGCCCTCTCTCTTCCAGGAACTCCATGTAATAATCCGCCACCTCATCATTGTAGACCATCATCGCCGTACAATCCTTCGTCCGTCTGTACATCCTAAGCAGTCCCTTTTTGCTCAGTTTCTCCTCCATATCCTTCGTCGAATACCAACGAATACAGTCATCATCAAATTTCACGCCGTAATCTGACAGGCACTGAACAAATCCTTTGTACCGCTCAATCCCCTGCCTGTCATCATACTTGAAGATTCCGCCAATCCTTCGGTGCCCGTTCTCGATCAGAATCCTGGTCAACTCGTAAGCTGATCTGGAATCCGACATTTCTACACTGTCAAATGGCATATTTTCATAATGATTGTGGATAAACAGTGTCGGAATATTTCTTCTTTTGATTTCTTTATAAAGACGAATGTTTGGATTTGGAAATGCCGATCTCGATCCTTCAATGATCAGACCACTGACATTTCCTTTGAGCAGACCTTCCAGATAAATCGCCTCATCATTCAGGCGGTTCTTCGTTACCGCAACCTCAATTCCATATCCTTTTTCTGTCAGCGAAGCTCAATCCCATCGTATACCCGCGGAAACAGATAATCAGAATAATAGCTCAAAAGAAGACCTATTTGTGGTCTTTCTCCATTTACTCCACTGCTGTCATAAGAAACATAGGTTCCGCTTCCCCTCACACGGGTAATCAGACCTTCTTCCTCCAATTGCCGCAATGCAGTCCTTACCGTCTGCCTGGAATATCCAAACTTCTTCTGAAGGCTTGTCTCTGACGGAAATTTATCCATATTTTTAATCACACCACTGGTGATCAGTGTGTGTGCCCAATTATATAATTTTTGGTATTTAAGTCCTTCCTGTTCTGTCTTATGCATAAACTCTCCATTTCTGCCACATAGACCAAAAATCAGGATCCGCAATCTTATTTGGACTGCAAATCCTGACTTTCGATCTGTATACATCCGGAAAATTCTTCTCGTAAACGAGAGCTGTCAGTTCCCCAATATGTAAATTATTATTTGATTACCTGGATAGATTCTCTGTCTGCGAATACTGCCACGAAGATCAGGAATACAATACCCTGAATGAGCTGCATCATCTGTGTTGTGAATCCCATCATTGTCAGTCCACTGTTCAGTACGATGTACAGTAAAGATCCAACAACAATATTTTCAAAACGAACCTTTGCGCCACCGGAAATCGGCATACCACCTAATACCAGCGCGATCAGAATCTGTGTTTCCAGCTGGTTACCACCTGAAGATGTAACCGATCCGACTTTGATTACATTGATAAATGCCGCAAATCCTGTAATTGCACCTGCAAGTACATAGATGAGGAATTTCATCTTATCTGTACGGATACCAGAGAACATTGCTGCTTTTTCACCGGCTCCGATTGCTTTCAGATAAGTTCCGAACTTTGTATAACGGAATGCAATGAATCCAATAATCAAAATAACTACCGTACATGCAACCTTAAGTCCTGTACTGTCATAGTTGATCAGTTTTGCAGAACCTGCAACAGGTGCATTTGTTGTAAGGTATTTGATAAATCCACGGAATAAGAACATGGTACAAATTGTAACAATGAAGGATTTAATCTTACGGAATACATAGAAGTAACCATTCAGAGCTCCAATTGCCGCACCAGATGCAATGCCACCGATAATTGCGAGTGGAATGCTTTTCTGTGAAAGAATACATACAACGATGGATGAAATACCGAGGATAGATCCTGAGAGAAATCCAGACCTCCCATTGTCATAATGAAGAAAACACCCATAGCTGCAATCATAGTTACATATACCTGTGAAAGTACCAGTGACATATTTCCCATCATACGGAAATCTGTCAGGACATTGAATAACAGGAAAATAACAACCAATCCTACGATTGGCAGGAGCGAACGAATTAAGGCCATTTTAGATGCCTTTTTCAGCTGCTGCTCTTTATCATTTGTTTTTGCACTTACTTGACTTCCCATAGCTGCCTCCTTATACCATCATAGAAATAAGACCGTTTTCATCAAGGTTCTTATCTCTATCCAGCTGACCACTGATTTTTCCATCTTTCATAATTACGATACGGTCGCACATACCAATCAAGCTCCATCAGCTCTTCCGAAATCATGATAATGGATTTTCCATTCTTTCTCATCTGATTCATTAACTGGTAAATATCCTGTTTAACTTTGATATCAATACCACGTGTCGGGCTGTCCAGTACAACAATGTCAGAATCTTTTCCGATCCATCTTGCAAGAACGACTTCTGTTTGTTACCACCTGAAAGATTTGATACAAACTGGTTTACATCTACCATCTTTACAGACATCTGTTTTGCATATTTGTCTGCAAATTCTTTACGCTTCTTATCACTTAAAAGATGTGACTTTCCTGCCAGTTCATCCAGTGATGGGAGCAGATATTGTCTCCGATACTCTGATTCAGAACAACAGATTCATTATCACGGTCTTTTGATGTGTACGCAATGCTGTGTTTGATCGCAGTCGGAATATCATTAATCTGTGTTCCATCTGCCAGTGTTACGCTACCTGTACGGTCATAAGATGCACCGAAAATAGCTTTTCCGATTTCATGCATACCAGATTCTGAAAGTCCACCGAATCCAAGGATTTCACCTTTATGAAGATCAAATGTTACATCTTCGATCAATCCAGGAACAGTAACATTCTTTACTGATAATACAACTTCGTCAGATACTTTTTCACCATAATCTGCACGATAATAATCACCTGTTACTTCACGTCCTACCATCAGCTTCTTCAGATCATCTTCTGTTACATCTTTACTCTTAACGGTATCGATGTAAACACCATCCCGAAGAATTGTGATTGTATCAGACTTGTCAAGAATTTCCGGAAGGTCATGAGAAATGAAAATAACTGTATTTCCACTCTTTTTGATTCTTTCCATATGTTTGTAAAGCTCTTCACGTCCTTCCTGTGAAAGAGCAGTTGTTGTCTCATCAATAACAACAATCTTCGGATCAAAGTATGTAGCCTTTACAATCTCAACCAGCTTACGGTCTTCAAAATTGTAATGATCGATCATATCAGCTGCTTTGATTCTGTCAAAACCATATTTCTTTAAAAGCTCTGTTGCTTTCTTGTTCATAGCATTTGTATTTTTAATTCCAAAATGTACGAACTGATCCTCATGTCCAAGGAAAATATTCTCTGCAACTGTAAGCCCTGACAGAGTTCCAAGTTCCTGTACGATGATAGATACACCTTCATTATTTGCTTCTACCTGATTCTTCGGATGGATTTCTTTTCCGTCCAGAATGAACTGTCCGCTTCCAATGCTGTAGATACCGGTCAGCATGTTGGTCAGAGTGGATTTACCAGAACCATTTTCTCCGATCAGTGCATGAACCTCTCCTTTATTTACATTGAAGGATACATTCTGAACTGCTTTTGTAATACCGAAGTTTTTACAAAGATTTTTTACCTGTAATCTTACTTCACTCATTGCTGTCTTCCTCCCTTCATTACTTGACGATTTCGCCCTTAGTAGCCTTTGTTGTCACAGTAATGATAATAAGCAGTGCAAGTCCTGTGATAACATCCTGAATTGCAGTCGGTGCTCCGAGAGCAATGAAACCAAAGAAAATGATGTTGATTACGAACTCACCGATGATGATTGCCGGAAGCGGCATTCCGTATTTCTTAAATGCAAGGCCGAAGAAACATCCCATTGTCGGAACGAAGTTTCGGCTCATAGATGCCATTCCGGTAACAGCTACCATAGATGAACCATAGCTGATTGTCAGGATTGCCATAACCCCAAGGAACGCACCACTTAAGATAAATGCAAGTACTTTATATTTATTTACGTTAATACCCATATTCTTTGCAACGAATTCATCACTTCCGATTGCATAGGTATAAGTTCCGATTTTAGTGTAGTTTAAGAATATGTAAGCTACTGCACAAGCCGCTAATGCAAGGATGATATCCCATGGCATCTGACCAAATGCACGAATGTTTGCCGGAAGTGTCTGCTCAACACCGCCTGCAATATAGTTTGCGATTGACTCATAAATAAGAGCCAGACCGGTTGTTACGATCATTGATGGAATACGAAGCTTTACATAGAAGATACCGTTCAGTATTCCAACGATTGCGCCTGTAAGAACGCATCCAATAATAAGTCCCAAATAGCCCATGTTAAATCTGGTTGCAAATACACATCCAACGATTGCGGAAAGCATGATGTTTGCACCAATTGAGAAATCGAACATTCCCATTACCATTACAAAATAAAAACCAACTGCACCTACGGTAGCAATCAGGCTCGCCTGAAAGTAATTGAGCATATTGGAAAAGGAACCGAAGTTATGTGGTGTCAAGATTTTTAAAGATCAGCCAGGAAAGTACGACCAGACCGATTAAGATCAGATATCCCATCACTTTCCCTGAAAGTTTTTTACTAGTGCCCATATTATCTACCTCTTCATAATTGTCATTTCTGATTTAGAAAAGGTGGCATCGCCTTTGCGACGTCACCCTTTCTGAGTTAATAGTCGTTACTATTTGTCTATCCTAGTTACCTGCACGTGATGCTGCATCTTCAATAGATAACTTAGCAGCTGTTGCCTTTAAGTCTTCCATGCTGAGTTTAGACATATCAACCAGTTCTTCATCTGTGTATGGAAGCTGGTCTACGAAATATTTCTCATATGCTTTGTAGTCATCTGGTGATGATACATACAGATATGGGAATGGAACATCTTCGAATTTGCCACCGAAGTCTTTGTAGTTTCCTTTGATTGCATTGTAAACCATCATGAAGGAAATCAGCGGGTCACAGTAATGTCCGCCAGATTCACCAGCCATAGATCCATTTTCAAGTCTTTCTCCAAGGTCTGGGAGGAAGTCTGTAGAAACGATATCAATATCACTTGTCTTGCCTGCACGTTCAACTGCTGCGATTGCTCCCTGAAGTGGATCTCCACCACCACCAGCTGGGATCAGTGCATCAAGATCTGGATCTGCTGCCATTAAAGCTTCTGCTGCTTTTGATCCACCTTCTGAAGTTGTACCTGCATACTGTGGTTCAGAAAGAGTTGCCTTATCGTTCGGGTTTTCTTTATTCCATTTTTCAACGCCTGCTTTGTAACCTTCCCATCTTCCAAGCCATGTAGCATCTCCCTGCTCCCAGCCAATAAGACCGATGTTACGATCTCCTTTTTCAAGAAGGATGTTTACAAGTTCTTCACCGTTTGCCGGTTCATCTTCATGTACAGCTCCGATGTAGTAATCAGAATCTTTAGCTGCCTGATAAATATCTGCGCTGTTCTTTTCACTGATTACACGGAAGAACTGTGCAAGATAAACTTTGTTGTCATTACATGTCTTGATAGCAGATGTCATTTCTGTATCAGATGAGTTACAGATGATGATTCCCTGGCATCCTGCTGCTGCAAGCTGTTCTACAGATGCTGTAACTTTTTCAGAAACATGTCCCTGGTCAACATACTGTACTTCGACATCAAGAGCTTTTGCTGCTTCATCAAGGATCTTCTTACACTGTGATCCAAGTACGTCTGTTGAAGACCAAATAGAAACACCAATTTTGATCTTGCCTGATTTTGAAGCACTCTTGTCAGAAGCTCCACTTCCGCTGCCACCACATGCAGCAAGTCCGACTACCATTGTAGCTGCCATTGTAGCTGCTGTTACTTTTTTGAAACTTTTTTCATATCTTCTCCTCCATCTCCGTTTTCTTGATGATTTGATTATATTATTTGACTATGGTTTTTTCAAGAAAATACAAGAAAGTTTTCTTCCAAAGTTGTATTGTAACTATATGTTTCACCCATCAAAAACTAGTGTTTTTTATCTATTTTGTGCATTATGCCATTATTTGAACCGATTTTTTTCGATAAAAACCAGTTTTTTGTGTTGTTATGTGTAAAATTTTTATGAACTGACAGTACAACTTTGATTTATACATTACTTGTATTGTAAATGTATACAATACACACAGTTGTATACCTGTTATCTTCTTTAATATTATGCAAAAGCAGTTCTTATTCTTTTATGTAAAGCTACACCTTCTATGCATTATCCACAACTTCCTCATCCTTCACCTGCAAAATCAGCGCTTGACATAAGTCCGATTTCAGACTATACTCTTGTAAGTATGATTTCGGACTTACTTTGTATGATCGAAAATTCATTCGTCTATATAATTGTATAAATGGAGAAAATTATGGATTCTACTACACTGATCAGCAAATATTTAAAAGAATACAATTGCTTATATAAAGAAGCAAATGAAATTTACCACGAAGCTGCCCGCAGACTGCATCTGTCTGACAGCGCTTTTGAGATTTTCTATGCACTTTTTGATATGGGTGATAACTGTCTGCAGCGTGATATCTGCAAATCTTTCTGCCTGCCAAAGCAGACGATCAATTCATCCATCCGGAAACTGCAGGCCGACGGATATCTCACTCTTTCTCCCGGAAAAGGACGGAGTATGCATATCCATCTTACAGATTCCGGCAAGAAACTTATTCAGGAAAAGCTGCTTCCTCTCATCCAGATTGAAAATGATACTTTAGCTTCTTTCAGCCCCGAAGAATGTGAACAGCTTCTGCGCCTGAATGCCAAATATAATCAGACCTTACGTTCTAGGCTTTCTAAACTTGAGGAGGATCTATAAACTATGAAAATTCAATTATCCGAACATTTTACTTATAAAAAACTTCTGCAATTTGTTTTTCCATCTATTATAATGATGATTTTCACATCCATTTACAGTGTGGTTGACGGACTCTTTGTCTCCAACTTTGTTGGAAAAAGCGCTTTTGCAGCGGTGAATCTGATCATGCCCTTCCTGATGGGCATCAGCGCTCTCGGCTTCATGATCGGAACCGGTGGTAGTGCCATCGTTGCAAAGACGCTTGGTGAAGGAAAGACAGAAAAAGCCAATGAGTATTTTTCCATGCTCGTCTATATCACTGCTATCGGGGGAATCATTATCGCAATCCTGAGTATGTTCCTTGTAAAACCTGTTGCCATTTTATTCGGTGCAAATGGTGCACTTCTTGACAACTGTATTTTATATGGACGTATTCTTTGTATTTCATTGCCTTCTTTTATGCTCCAGAATGTATTTCAGAGTTTTTTTGTAACTGCCGAAAAGCCACATCTGGGACTTCGCGTAATTGTGATCGCCGGCGTGACAAATATGGTTCTCGACTTTTTATTTGTAGCTGTACTCCACCTTGGGCTTCCCGGTGCCGGGTTTGCGACTGTATGCGGAGAGTTTATCGGAGGACTTTTCCCGTTATTCTACTTTGGACGGAAAAATTCCAGCTTATTAAAGCTTGGAAAAACACATTTTCATGGCAGAATCTTATTAAAGACCTGTACCAATGGCTCGTCCGAGCTTATGACCAATCTTTCCAGCTCTGTTGTAAATGCTCTTTATAATATGCAGCTCATGAAATTTGCCGGTGAAGACGGCGTTGCAGCTTACGGAACGATCATGTATGTCAATTTTATCTTTGTTTCGATCTTCTTTGGTTATGCGATTGGAAGTGCCCCGATCGTCAGCTATCACTACGGTGCCAACAATCAGAATGAACTAAAGAATCTTTTTCACAAGAGTATCAGGCTGATTGGAACCTGGGCTGTTTCCTTATTTATCATCGCGCAGCTCATTGCAACACCACTCGCCACATTGTTTGTCGGTTATGACCAGGGGCTTTTTGAACTGACACGCAGTGGCTTCCGTCTGTACAGCTTTGCGTTCCTGATCAACGGGTTCAATATTTATGGCTCTGCATTTTTTACCGCATTGAACAACGGTCTGCTCTCTGCGCTGATCTCGTTTCTCAGAACACTGGTCTTTCAGATGGCAGTGGTTCTGCTACTTCCACTGCTTCTCGGGATCAACGGAGTCTGGTGCTCGGTTGCAATTGCTGAACTTTTAACTTTATGCGTTACCGGAACTTTTATCGTCCTAGAACGTAATACTTATCATTATTTGTGAACTACTCGGCAACTAAGTTACCAGAGCATCTGAATTTTGTCGGGATACCGCCTTTTTTCATGGTGCCGTTGCTAGAATCAAACTTTTTGAACCAAAAATAATATTTGTTATTGAACCAAATCATTCGAAGTGCTATAATCAATTTAAGTTTTGAACTTCACTGTTTTATTTTTAAATTGAACTTTTTAGTTTGAAAGGAGATTTTCAAATGACAACTTTCTCAGATAGACTTAAAGAGGCGATGTATGCACAGAACCTGAAACAGATTGATCTGGTTCATATCGCCGCAGAAAATAATGTAAAATTAGGTAAAAGCCATGTAAGCCAGTACGTGAGCGGAAAAACTGTTCCGAGAAATGATATCCTCCATTTTCTGGCAGATACGCTTCACGTAGATGCCGATTGGCTGCTCGGTGACAGTCAGGAAAACTTTACTGCTCGGGAAAACAACTCCGTTGCCCCAAAAGCTCCGTCTACCACTAAGACTTCTGGTTCTGTCGGAACTTCAAACTCTTCAAAAAGGGGAACTACACCGATGAAAAAGGCAATAACCGACAAAATGATAACAATAATGCAGGAAGTTCTGCCATGCATATATTCAAAAAATCATCAAAACTCGATAATGTATTATACGATGTCCGTGGACCGGTTGTTGAAGAAGCTGCCCGTATGGAAGAACGCGGTACCCACGTACTGAAGCTCAATATCGGTAATCCGGCTCCATTTGGTTTCCGCACACCGGATGAAGTCATCTATGATATGAGCCAGCAGCTTTCTGACTGCGAAGGATATTCTCCTTCTCAGGGACTTTTCTCTGCACGTAAAGCAATCATGCAGTATTCCCAGATCAAAAAGCTGCCAAATGTCACGATCAGTGACATTTACACCGGAAATGGTGTCAGCGAACTGATCAACCTGTGTATGTCAGCTCTTCTTGACAACGGAGATGAAATCCTGATTCCGTCACCAGACTATCCTCTGTGGACCGCCTGTGCCACACTTGCCGGCGGAAAGGCTGTTCACTATATCTGCGATGAACAGTCTGACTGGTATCCGGACATCGAAGATATGCGCCGTAAGATCACAGACCGTACCAAAGCTCTTGTAATCATCAATCCGAACAACCCGACCGGAGCACTTTATCCGAAAGAGGTTCTGCAGAAGATTGTTGATCTCGCAAGGGAACATCACCTGATCATTTTCTCAGATGAAATTTATGACCGCCTTGTTATGGACGGAAAAGAACATATTTCCATTGCTTCACTGGCACCGGATCTGTTCTGCGTCACCTTCAGCGGCCTTTCAAAATCCCATATGATCGCCGGATTCCGTATTGGCTGGATGGTTCTCAGCGGAAATAAAGCAATCGCAAAAGATTATATCGAAGGAATCAAGATGCTTTCCAATATGCGTCTCTGCTCCAATGTTCCGGCACAGTCTGTCGTTCAGACCGCTCTCTGGGGCAATCAAAGCGTCAACGACTACCTCGTTCCGGGCGGACGTATTTACGAACAGCGCGAATATATTTACAAAGCACTAACTGACATTCCGGGAATCACTGCCATTAAACCGCAGGCTGCATTTTATATGTTCCCGAAGATCGATGTGAAGAAGTTCAACATTATAAATGATGAAAAGTTTGCACTGGATCTGTTGCAGGATAAGAAAATCCTGATCGTACAGGGAAGTGGATTTAACTGGAAACAGCCGGATCATTTCCGGGTAGTATATCTGCCACGAATTGAAGTTCTGAAAGAAGCAGTGGGGAAAATTTCTGATTTCCTGAGTTATTATAGACAGGGGTAGTAAAATGACAGGCACCACCTGAAAAGAAAAATAGGGTACGGGTTCCGTTGCACTGGGCATTCCGATGAGCTCCCGAAACCGTCAATTGTGTCAGCAATGGCTTCCACAATTGACTGGATCTCATCTCTATAGTGCAAAGTCACCCGTACCCTATTTTTCTTTTCCGGCTCCTTCTGCAATTTTACTGCATCTATAAATATTAACAGAAATAGAATCTTTTGACCTTGGTATCATCATTTACATTTTCATATTTTAATTTTCTTATGAAAGCAATGCCCTCACTGCTTCTCCATCAAACACAACTTCTTTTACATGATTAACCTCAATCTGATACAGTGCATTTGCCGCAATATGTTCGGCTGCCTGCTCCAGATCACGGATTCCTGATGTATTGAAATAAAGTTCAATTATCACATCAAGACCTTCATCTGTCACCGTACACTCGTCCCGACGAAGGCTCATTCTCTTCAGGATCTTCGGAAGTGCAAATCTGGAGAAGATGATCTTCTTCTCTTCCGGTGTATAATCCGGGATATCGATAACTGCAAAACGGGACATGATCGGTGCACTGATCTGATCTTTTTCATTGGCAGTTGCAATCGGATATACGCCAACTGTCGGAACGTTACACTCAATATAGTTATCCGTAAATCCAAGGTTATCAAGGAGTGTCAAAAGTACATCCGCCGGATTCCCATTTCCTTTTCCGGATGCTGCTTTGTCCAGCTCATTGATGATAAATACCAGGTTGGATTCTCCTGCTGCCGCAAATGCTTCCATAATAATTCCCGGTTTCGCATTGGCGTATACACGGGAACTTCCTGTAAGCTGTTCCGGATCGTTAATGGAACTCATATCCAGAGTTGTCCACGGAAGCTTCAGGATACGTGCAATTGCATAAGCGATCTGCGATTTACCGGTTCCGGCCGGTCCGATCAGAAGGATTCCATACGCCGGAAGAGTGTGCGTTCTGTTGATCTGGATGATCGTCTCTATGATTCTCTGTTTGACACGTTCCATTCCGTAAAGTTCTTCATCCAGGATTCTTCTTGCCTCATCTGGATCAATGGATTCAAAATAATTGCTCTTCCACTGAATATTCATCATGATTGAAAGAGCTCTCTGCGCATGTCTTCTTTCTTCCGGTGACACTTCATGTGATCTTGCAACAGCAAGGTTTCTTCTTGCCCACAGACGGATATTGTCCGGAAGGGTTCTTCCTGCACAGTTCATAAAATCGGTGATACTCTGCAGGCTTGTCAGCTTCATGCTGTCGCCGTCCTCTTCCATTTCCTCATCCACTGCTTCTTCTGTCGGTGCACTGCTTGCGAAAAGACGCTCGATCATGAACTGCAGGAAACCATCTTCAGCTGAAAGCTTGGTTGCCCCACCGAATGCGATTTCACGGATCTTATATACTGCATAGCCGTCTGCACGGTTTTCACCGGAAAGACGGACATTGATGTGGTTCTCGCCCAACCATTTGATCAGGCTTACAAATCTCGCATCGATCTGGAGAATGTCCGCACTTACAGTTCCATCTTCCTCGTCAAATTCAAAGGACGTCTTCTTGATCGGGTTGGTGAAAATACCACAGGAATGATGCTTCCATTTACGGTTGCTGTTATCCAGAACCAGCATCGGTTTCTCCGCTGTCGCTTCTGTCTCATTCGAGCGGAATGTTGTATAAGTACATTCCTGGAACTTTTTTTCATCTGATGTGTGTTTAAAATCAAAAACTGGCATGATTTTTACTCCTTTTTCCTTTTATATTCGCTCTTTTCAAATTGTATATTTTTGCACATTTTATGAATAGTCTGTACCTATCTTAACACACTTGCTGCATATCTGAAAGTCAAAACCATTTCTTCATAGTATTTTTATTCATTTAGATTTTTATTTTCCTTCTGCTCCAGTCCTGCAAAAAACAGCTCATAAAAATCATCTTCTCCTTCCAGTTTCGGTGAATTTTCCCCACCTCCATTGGTGCTCCGCTTCATCTCAGCATGAAATTCTTCTCCGGCACAGATCAGTCAATCTTAAGTTCCACTCTGCTTCCGCCTGCTTTTTCCTTTGTCACCACAATCTGTTTCTCAATCCTTGCTTTTAATTCCTGTACATGGGAAATGATTCCCACCAGACGGTTGCCTTCCGTAAGACCATTCAGTGCTTTCATCGCCTGTTCCAGTGACTCTTCATCCAGTGAACCAAATCCTTCATCGACAAACATGGTATCCAGCTGGATTCCGCCTGCCGATGCCTGGATCTCATCAGAAAGTCCGAGTGCCAGCGAAAGAGAAGCTTTAAAGGATTCCCCGCCGGAAAGTGTCTTCACGCTTCGCTCAGAACCATTATAATGATCGATCACATTCAGTTCCAGACCACTCTGACTCTTTCGGTCATCCGTATCAGTCTGGCGTTTCAGCTCATATTGTCCTCCACTCATCACCATAAACCGCGTATTTGCACGGGCAATGATCCGGTCAAAATAATTGGTCTGGATGTAGGTCTCAAACTTGATCTTTTCTTTGGATCCGCCTTTGATCTTTCCATTTACCGTATCGGAAATCTCACGCACCTGTGTCCAGTTCCGCTCAAGCTCCAGAAGCTTTGCACTCTGCTTGTCGATCGCATTCCTGATTTTCAGATTGTTTTCATAACGGATCCTGATCTCTTCCATCTGTTTTTGAAGCTCTTTTTTCGCACCTGATACTTCCTGTCGTGCCTGGACAAGTTCTTCCATATCGGTTTCTTTATTACCTGCAATCTGCTTCTCCAGCGTTTTCTTCTTCGTCTTTGCCGCTTCTACCGACTGACTGCAGTCCTGGAATGCCTTCTGGGCAGCACTCAGATTCTTATCAATCTCTTTTTTCTGCTTATCCAGCTCTTTGATCTTCTGTTCTGCTTCTGTTTTCTCCGGAAATTCTAGTTTGCCACGCACCTTCACAGCCTGCTCTTCTGCATTTGCTTTATCTCTCTCAGACACAAGGAGCTGATCCTTTCGCTCCTGTTCTTCCTCCTGAAGCTTTTTCTGCATTCTGCTCCAGTTCCGGGATCTCAGCTTCCATCTTCTGCTTTTCTGCCACTGCTTCTTTAGCTACTTCCAGCTTTTTCTGTAATTCCTTTTCTGACTTTTCGAGGGCATCCATCTGTTGACCGATCAACGCCAGCGATTTTTCAATCTCTTCTTCCTGTATGCTGCTGTCAAAGCTTTTCACACTCTTTTGGATTTCTTCTTCCAGCGCTTTTAACTGCACCAGCTTTTCATTTGCCTTAAAGCTTGCATCATTCGTCTTTTTTCTCCACAATCGCAGTCTCTTTCCGGTATTTTTCAAGCTCTTCTTTTTCCGGTGCACCTTCCATCATCTGTGCCGGACATGGATGCTGGACCGATCCGCACACCGGACACGGCTCTCCCGTTTTCAGAACCTTTGCAAGAATCCCCGCCTGCTCATCCAGAAATGCCCTCTCCATCCAGGCAAGCTGTGTCTTTCGCTCTGTACATTCCTCCTGCATGACAAGGTATGCTTTCTGCGCCTCTTCCACACTTTTCTTCTGTCTTTGGTATCTTTTATATTGAATAAGAATGTCTTCTGCCGCTTCTTTTCTTACTGAAACCTCTTTCTGTTCTGCTGTAACTTTCAGAACTTTTATTTCCGCATCCTTCAGCTGTTCCAGTAAATTCCTTTTCTGTTCCAGCTGTACCTGCATCTGCGCTTTCTTTTCCTGATATCGGCTTTCCCGGTCCTTTAATATCTCAATCTGTTTCTCAAGCTCTTTGATCTGTTTCTGAAGTTTTTTCAGCTCGTCATACTCTGCAAGCTTTTCCTGCCTCTTTCCGATCTCTTCTGTTAACTGCTCTCTTTCTGGCACTTTTTCCTGTTCTTTCTTCAGTGCCATTTCCAGTTCTTCCAGCGTTGGTGTCTTCTCTGCTATCGTCTGCTCCGCTTTTTCCAGTTCCTTTTTTGCACGGATCACTGCCTCTGCCTTTCCGATTCTCTGGTTCAGCTCTTCCAGATCTTTCTCGATCTTCGTTAAATTCTTCTTCTTTTCTTTCACCGAATCTGCATCCTGATTTGTCAGAATTTCCAACACTTCCAGAACCTTGTCCGCATGAACCACCGCTTTGCTCTCACGGATCTTTTTCACATCCGTAGCAAGCACGTCATCCTCTTCGCAGCTGATATCCTTCATGTACTGCAAAATGCTTTTGCTGACATCCTCGTACTGTTCCTGCAATCTGCCGCTTGCATTTTTCATTTTCTCCTGAAATGCAAGATACGGTCTGGTATGGAAAATTTCCCGGAAAATTTTGCTTCGCTCCTCAGTTTTTGAAAACAGAAGCTTCATAAAATCTCCCTGCGCCAGCATTGCGATCTGAGTAAATTGTCCGCGGTCGAGCCCGATCAGTTCTGTCACTGCTTTCGTGACCTCTTTTGCCTTTGTGACCGGAAGCCTGTCATCCGGAAATTCCAGTACCGCATCCGCTCTTTGCAGCGTCATGCCCTCGCCCCTGTCCTTTGGACGCATGTACTCCGGATTTCTCCGGATATGGTAGTTCTGCCCCTGATAGAAGAACTCCAATTCCACAAAGGTCGGCGTCTTCGGATCCGCATATTTACTCCGAAGCATCCCCGGCTCTCTTTCATTTCCACTCGCTTCCCCGTAAAGTGCAAATGCGATTGCATCAAAAATTGTGGTCTTTCCGGCACCGGTATCGCCGGTTATCAGATAAAGCCCCCGCTCACCAAGTTCATCCAGAATGATCTCTGTCTCTTTTGCATACGGTCCGAATGCAGAAATCGTAAGTTTTATCGGTCTCATCTCTCATCCTCCATATTTCTTCCATCATTCCTCTGGCAATCTCTTCCTGTTCATCTGTCATGGGCTGGTTGTTCTGAAGCTCATAGAACTCTCTCAAAAGCTCCATCGGGGATTTCTCTTCTACTTCCGCCGTTCCTCTCACTGTCCCTGCCGCTCTCGTCCGCAGATTGTCATAAGACAGCTTCATGATATTCGGATAAATGCATCGTAGCTTCCCGATCGCATCCGGGATATCCTCTTCATCAGTCAGCGTAATGTGAAGATAATCGTCCGTGTTCATATCCTTGTAAAAATCCAGCGCAGTCACTTCCATATACGTGCCTCTGACTTCCCGCATATCATGTTTCGGCAAAAATGGAATCTGCTGAATATTTATTTTGCCTTTTTCTTCTACATCAACGATGACTGCTGCTTTTTTGTGATTGGTTTCAGAAAAAGAATATTTGAGCGGCGTCCCCGAATACCGCACTGTCTCTTTCCCGATCTTCTGCGGGCCATGGAGATGTCCAAGCGCCACATAATCAAATCCGTCAAAGACAGATGCGTCCACATCATCCACACCGCCTACAGACAGTTCTTCTGAATCACATCTTGCCGCACCGGTCACGAACTGATGCGCAAGCAGGATATTTCGTTTGTCTGTGTCAATCTGCATATGCTGCACTGCCGCATTTACAGCATCCTGATAGGTGATGATCTCTTCCTCCGGATACACTCTTTTTACCAAAGACGGCTTCACAAATGGAAGCATGTAAATACTAATCTCACCGTACCGGTCACTTATCGTTACCGGTTCTACATCCGCCTCAAATACCGGTGAAAGATAGATCTGTCTGCTGCTCATCAGTCTTGAACCGAAAGCAATTCTTTCTGCAGAATCATGGTTTCCACTGATCAGAAACACCGGTAGCTCCCTCGCGGCGATCCTTGTCAGGAAATCATCCAGAAGCCTCACCGCCTCTGCGGACGGAATCACCTTGTCGTAAATGTCGCCCGCGATCAGAACCGCTTCCACCTTCTGCGCATCGATAATGTTCAGTATCTCTTTTAAAATATATGCCTGATCCTCCAGCATGGAAAATTCATTCACACGCTTACCGAGGTGCAGGTCTGATAAATGAAGAAATCGCATGATTTTCTTCCTCCATAAATGCCTGATTAAAGAATAATCTCTTCTATTTTACAGGTATGTTCTTTCGTTGCTTTTTTGTAATTAATTCCTACAAGGTAATATCCAGATAAATCACATCGTAATGATTGAGATATTTTTCAAAAGTTGCATCCTCCGGTATCATCCAACGCTGTCCTTTTTTTACTGCACCATATATTTGTCCGCTTTTGCACAGCGCATTTACCTGACGTTTTGAAAGATTCCATTTATCTGCTGCCTATAGAGATGTTATATATTCCATTGAATCCATCCTTTCTGACTTAATTTCTGTTATTCCAATTATAACCGGGAAGTGGGAAGTAAGCAACGCTCGCTTCCCACTTCCCTATATATTTCTTTCTTTATAAATTCATGCATGATATACTAAAGAATAACTGTATTTCATTCACAAATATTATCACAAAAAAGTACACTCATGAAACCATTTTTTTTAAACAAAAACTTACTTTTTTACACACTATATAAGGTACTAACTTCCATCGCCCTGACCCGCGGAATTTTTCTGCTGTTTTTAACCCACAAAGGTTTAAGCGTTTCCGAAGTGGCACTTTATTCCATTGTGTTAAATATTTCCATCACCATTTTTGAAATACCTACCGGCTATTTTGGTGATAAATTCGGAAAACGGAACTCCCTGATGCTCGGATGCTTTTTACTCGCACTTCATTCATTTACAATGATAATCTCCAAAAAACCGGTTGCTTTTATGATTCTGGCAGGATTGGAAGGATTTGCCTACACATTTGTCACCGGTAGTAACAGTGCATTATTATATGATATTTTAAAAAGAGAGCATACTGAAAATGACTATTTGAAAATAAATTCAAAAGTTCTTTCACTTGAATCACTGACAATTGGTATTTCAATCTTTATCGGTGGAGAACTGGCTGCATATTCATGGAATCTTGTTTATGGTATTCAGATAATTACCATGCTCTTTGCAATTGTATTTTTAAAAAATATTGATGAACCGGAACATAATTCCAAAACAGTTCATCTCAAAACCGATTTCAAAAAATACAGACCTGGAACAATCTTATGCTTTTTCATTCTCATTTCCAGCATAACAGATGGTATATTTTGCGGATATTATAATATGAATCAATTGTTTTTAGATCGAATTCACATTACTGTTGCAACAATCGGACTTTTCTTTTCCGCATCGTATTTTATCAATTCAGCAGCCTACCTGTTAGTTGGATTTATTTTGAAAATATTAAATCGGAAACAGATATTTATATATGGTTTATTCATACAGGGATTTCTGTTTCTGCTATTGATGCGCATGAAAAATCCTTCTGTTTTCCTGATTTTTACAATTATTGCCTGTTTTATACCGGAAATACTTTTTGCTGTTTCTGACAGTATTATCCAGGATTATATAGACTCCAAATATCGTGCCACTATCTTGTCCGTTGTTTCTATGCTGCGCACTTGCACCACTGCTTTGTGCTATGGAATTATGGGAAAGGTATTTGATCAGATTTCTCTTGGATTTTTCTTTTTGGGACTTGCTGTTATTACACTGATTTTTGCGGGGTTGTCAACTATTGCCTGTTTTATACTAAATGATTCAATTTTTCATTCTGACAAAAAGTTTTAATCAGAACCACCGGCTTAGCCGGTGGTTTGTTCACGCCCTATAAGGCTTTTTCCCGGCGCTGGAATCTAAAGACTCATCGAAATGGTTCGCCAGCCGCAACGTCATCTGGTCATATTCATAATCTTCTTTTAATTGATTTTGAATATATTCCTGTATTTTCTTCGCATTTTTTCCTACTGTATCTACATAATATCCTCGGCACCAGAAATGTCTGTTCCCAAATTTATATTTCAAATTTGCATGTCTTTCGAAGATTATTAACGTACTCTTCCCCTTTAGATACCCTACAAAACTTGATACACTTATACTTGATGGTAATTCTACTAACATATGTACATGATCTGGACACATCTCTGCTTCTACTATCCTGACCCTTTTTTCTTTTGCATAACATGCTTAAAATACCTGCTATGTCTCTTTTTAATTGTCCATATATTATTTTTTCTTCTAAATTTCGGTGCAAAACTATGTGATATTTACAATTCCATTTCGTATGTGATAAACTAT
>ENA-OQAZ01000336-OQAZ01000336.1-human-gut-metagenome-genome-assembly--contig:-NODE-336-length-26787-cov-3.709227_pt1 | contig 26787 bp, 32 predicted proteins | sample MGYA00242737_ERZ504531 | MGnify/ENA primary metagenome ERZ504531 (study PRJEB26092, sample SAMD00036244) | human gut metagenome | host: Homo sapiens | study: EMG produced TPA metagenomics assembly of... | reverse complement strand
TGAGAAGATGGATGATATTGTTCTGTAAACAATTTGTAACTGTTCAGAGCTAACTCCAAAATACTACGCATTTTTGGAGGTTTGGCGTATCCGCCAAATAAAATTTCAAAAACAGTCTAAAAAATGCAAGTTATTTACTTTACTTTTGAATTGCTTGGCTCTGAACAGTTACAATATTTTGGATTGACAGTTTGTAAGACGAAAATTATACTAATAGGAGATGAAATTGTAGTTTTGTAATAAGAGAAAAGGGGTTAGAAATCATGAGTTCCAGAAATAAAGGAATTTGCTTTATTATATTATCGGCATTTTCATTTGCGTTAATGGGTGCCTGTGTCAGGCTTGCGGGGGATGTGCCGTCCATACAGAAAAGCTTTTTCCGAAATCTGGTTGCATTCTTTGTTGCACTTATAATGATTGTGCGAAGTGGTGACGGATTTGAAATCAAGAAGGGAACTTAGGTTATATGGTTTTGCGTGCAACATTTGGCACGCTGGGAATCCTTTGTAATTTTTATGCAGTAGATCATCTGGTACTTTCAGATGCATCTATGCTGAACAAAATGTCTCCGTTTTTTGTTATTTTATTTTCGTTTCTTCTGTTGAAAGAGAAATTAAAACCGGCGCAGGCAATTGCAATTTTTGTTGCATTTATCGGAAGCTTGTTTATCATTAAGCCAACCTTTACAAATATGGAACTCTTTCCGTCAGTGATCGGTCTATGTGGGGGAATCGGTGCCGGTATTGCGTATGCAATGGTAAGGATTCTTGGTCAGAGAGGTCAGAAAGGAAGCTCTGTTGTTCTGTTTTTCTCAGGGTTTTCCTGCATCGTGACACTTCCGTATCTGCTGTTTAACTATCATCCTATGACAGGAACGCAGATGCTGGCACTGCTTGGTGCCGGGCTTGCGGCAGCAGGAGGACAATTTGGAATTACCGCAGCATATTATCATGCGCCTGCGAAAGAGATATCGATCTATGATTATTCACAGATTATTTTCTCTACGATTCTCGGATACTTTCTTTTCGGACAGGTTCCGGACAAGTACAGTGTGCTTGGATATGTGATCATTCTCGCGATGGCGGCATGGATGTTCTTCTATAATAAAAGACCGGAAGAAAAAGAATAGAAACTGTTTGAAGCCAAATATATTTCAGATGAAAAGGATTATAAAATCATGGATTTTGCAAGACTTGAGAAAAATATTATAGATGTAATAAAGGAAGAACAGGCGAAGCTGGGCTACCGTAAGGAGAAGATTCGTCTGTATTATCCGCTGAGTTCTCTGAATCATTTCTTTCAGTTAGATGTGGATGAGACAGGAATGCAGGAAAAATTGAGCCGGTTTTCTGAGTATGAAGAAGGGAAGCTTGGAAGTGTTGAAGTGACAAATAAGGGGGAGCGGTTCTGTTTTCATATTCCGGAGGAAGGTGCAGAATATGTACACAATAATATGAAAGAGAATGAATTCATCAAAGACCTGATCGGGTTGATCTCTCATCATGGCTGCAAGATGGAAGATATCTTTGAACTGTTCCGTCAGCATTCGGATCAGATTACGATCGAAGAGATGCACAGTGATGAATTTGATTATATGATCTGCTTTGAAAATGATCCGGAGGATACTTACCGGTATTGCTTTAAAGATGAAGGATGCCATATTATTTACCATAGATTCCTGCCAGAAGATTATGAAGAATTTGGATTTGGAAAATAACTGTCAGGTCAGACAAAAAGGAGAAAAAAGTGAAGCTTACAATACTTGGAACAGGAAATGCAACCGTTACGGAGTGCTATAACACATGCTTTGTGATCAGTGATGACGACCGTCATTTTATGGTAGACGGTGGTGGCGGAAATACGATTCTTCATCAGTTAAAAGCAGCAGGACTTAACTGGATGGATATGAGAGATATTTTTGTGACACACAAGCATATCGACCATCTTCTTGGAATTATCTGGATGATGCGTATGATTCTTCAGAATATGAATAGAGGAAAATACGAAGGAGAAGCTACAATTTACGGACACGAAGAAGTAATCCGTATTCTGAAAGAGATGGCAGGTGAAGTTCTTTCGGCGAAGGAGATGAAATATATAGATGATCGTCTTCACATGGTCGTAGTAGAAGATGGAGAAGAACGTGAGATTATTGGAAAGAAAGTAACATTTTTCGATATTCATTCTACAAAGGCAAAACAGTTTGGATTTTGTATGCAGTTAGATGAGGATGAGAAATTGACCTGTTGCGGAGATGAGCCGTACAATGAACTGGAGCAGAAATATGCTGAGAACAGTACATGGCTCTTGCATGAGGCATTCTGTCTCTACGGACAGGCGGATGAATTCAAGCCATATGAAAAGCATCACTCCACAGTAAAAGATGCATGTGAGATGGCAGCAGACCTGAATGTGGAGAATCTGATTCTCTATCATACAGAAGATAAGAATATTGAACATAGACAGGAACTGTATCTGGAAGAAGGCAAAGTTTATTATGATGGAAATCTGTTTGTGCCGGATGATCTGGATGTAATAGAGTTATAAGGAAATAGTTAAGGAGAGGTGAAGGAGAATGCTTGAGTTAGTAACAGGAGGCAGCGGAAGCGGAAAATCAGCTTATGCGGAAAGCCGGATCTGTGAATGGAACAGGCAGGATCCGAAGCCTCTCTTTTATATTGCAACCATGTATCCTTATGGGGAAGAGACAGAAAAGAAGATTGAGAGACATCGGATGCTTCGTAAAGGAAAAGGGTTTGAGACATTAGAGTGGTATACAGGACTTAAGCTACATTTGGAAGAGGGATCATTACAAGGCTCAGATGTGCTTCTCGAATGTATGTCGAATCTCGTGGCAAATGAAATGTATATGGAATCCGGTGCAGGATGTCATGCAGATCAAGCCATTCTGGAAGGAATCCGAAAATTGAATCAACAGTGTTCGAATCTGGTGATTGTGACAAATGAAGTGTTTTCCGAATCGGTTCCGGATTCGCCGGAGATGAAAGAATACAAAAGGATTCTTGGCAGGATCAACTGTGAAATTGCAGCGATGGCAGATCAGGTGACAGAAGTTATTTATGGAATTGCACAGCAGAAAAAGAAACCGGATACGCTAGTCAATAGAACAGAAAAACCTGGCGTGGACAGTAACAAATCAGGAGGAACTGTGATGTATCAGAAAGGAAATAGAGTTCATGTAATTATAGGTGGTGCATTTCAGGGAAAAACACAATATGCAACGAAAAATTATCCAGAACTTGGGCTGACAGATGGATCAATTGTTCGCTGGATGAAATCAGAAATTGTGTGGCAATCAATAAATTCCATTCATTTACAAGGCGCTGGCTTTTGGAAGGGAAAACAAAGGAAGCATTACTGACGATACTTGAGAACAATAGAAGCCTTCAATTATTAATTAGTGACGAAAGCGGATATGGCCTTGTGCCCGTTGATGATTTTGAAAGAGAATATAGGGAATTTCACGGGCGTGTCATGACAGAACTTGCAGAACAGGCAGATTGTGTAGAACGTGTTGTGTGTGGGATTCCGCAGAGAATAAAGTGAAAGGAAATTAGGGATGCTTTCAGAGATAGAACAGGTACTTCCTTCTGAAATAGAGAAGAGAAGTTTTGAGATTATAACAGAAGAATTAAAAGAGATGGGAAAGATTCTCTGTCCGGAGACAGAACTGATCGTGAAACGCTGTATTCACACAAGCGCTGATTTTGAGTATGCGGACAGTCTTGTTTTTACAGAAGGTGTTGTGGAGAAAGCAAAGGATGCTATCCGCAGAGGTGTGCCGATTATCACAGATACACAGATGGGAAAAGCAGGAATTAATAAGAAACGTCTGGCAGAGTATGGCAGTGAAGTGCTTTGTTTTATGTCGGATGAAGATGTGGCAGAGATGGCGAAAAAGAATGGCACAACAAGAGCGGTGGCAAGTATGGATAAGGCAGCTGCACTGGGAAGAGAGGCTATCTTTGCAGTTGGAAATGCACCGACAGCCTTGGTACGGCTTTATGAGTTGATCAAAGAAGGAAAGATTAATCCGGAATTAATCATTGCAGTTCCGGTAGGGTTTGTAAATGTCGTGCAGTCAAAGGAACTGATCTTAAGTCTGGAAGATATACCGTCGATCGTGGCACGGGGAAGAAAAGGTGGAAGCAATATTGCCGCATGTATTTGCAATGCTTTATTATATCAGATGTAAAACAGATGCAAAAAAACTTGGTTAGAACTTGTTAGAAAGATAGAATAGTGGTATTATAAGACTGTTTGATTAGAAAAAAGAATAGAGAGGGAACAAAACGTGACCTATAAAGAAGCAAGGGTATATTTGGACGAGATGTCGAAATACGGAAGTGTACTTGGCTTAGATACGATTCGAGGTCTGTTGCGTGAGCTTGGGAATCCACAGGATGACTTAAAGTTTATACACATTGCAGGAACGAATGGCAAGGGATCTGTGCTTGCATACACTTCAACAATATTAAGTGAGGCAGGATACAGAACCGGGCGCTATGTCTCACCGACAGTAATCTCTTATCTGGAGCGGATTCAGATTGACGGAACATGGATTCCGGAAGATGAATTTGCAGAATTGACAGAGAATGTAAAAGAAGCTATTGCCCGGATGGAGGCGGCCGGAGAGGAATCTCCGACAGTTTTTGAAGCAGAAACGGCAATAGCTTTTCTGTATTTTAAGAAGAAAAAATGTGATCTAGTCGTACTGGAGTCCGGTCTTGGAGGAATTCTGGATGCGACGAACATCATCGGAGCACCGGTGTGTGCAGCATTTGCAACGATCAGTGTGGATCATCTTGGTGTGATCGGAGATTCGTTGGAAGAGATTGCGCAGAACAAGGCTGGAATCATTAAGCCTGGATGTGCAGTAGTATCTGCGAAGCAGAAAGAAAATGTCCGGGAGATTCTGAAAAAAACTGCAGAAGAAAAAGGCTGTCCTTTCACAGAAGCACAGCCTGAACAGATGATGATTTTTGAAGATTCCTACCACGGAATTACATTTTCTTATAAAGAATATGAAAAGATGCATAGTCCGCTTGCAGGCCAGTGCCAGAGAGAGAATCTTGCAACAGCGCTCGAAGTTATCCGCTGTCTGAACAGACAGGGGTATCGGATTACAGAAGCACAGGTGCGAGAGGGGCTTTCAAAGACAAGATGGACAGGACGGTTTACCTGCCTGTCAGAGTCCCCGTTATTTTTCGTAGATGGAGCGCATAATGAAGACGCAGCATTAAAGCTGAAAGTGACGGTAGAACGTTATTTTTCGGATTATAAGAAAATCTTTATCATGGGAGTCTTTAAAGATAAAGAATATGAGAAAATCACATCTATCTTTGCCCGTTGGCAGAAAGTATATATACTGTTAGTCTTCCAAATAAGGAGAGGACGCTTCCGGCAGAAAAGCTGGCAGAAGTAGTGAAGAAACATTGTCAGAAAGTGAAAGCTGAACAGACCATCGAAACAGCTGTTGAGGATGCAAGTAAAGAGGCAATGATCCAAGGCAAGGATATTGCGCAGAAAACTGTGATTCTTGCATGCGGATCCCTGTCTTATCTTGGAGAGGTTCAGCGGATCGTGTTGAATAACCGGCAGTGAGATATAGGAGAGAAATATAAAATGATAGATCATGAAAAAGTAGAACAGGCAGTCCGTCTTTTGTTGGAAGGAATCGGTGAAGATGTGAACCGCGAAGGTCTTATAGATACACCTGACAGGATCGCCAGAATGTATGAAGAGATATATGGTGGAATGGAAGAAGATGCGGGAGTCATCTTATGAAGACATTTACGGTAGAAAGCAGTGAGATGGTGATAGAGAAAGATATTACATTCTATTCAACCTGCGAGCATCATTTACTGCCTTTTTATGGAAAAGCCCATATTGCCTATATTCCGGATGGTAAGGTGGTAGGACTGAGTAAGCTGGCGCGTACGGTAGAAGTATTTGCAAGAAGACTTCAGCTCCAGGAGCAGCTGACAGGACAGATTGCAGACGCATTGATGGAGTATATGCAGCCGAAGGGAGCTCTCGTTATGGTGGAAGCAGAGCATATGTGTATGACAATGCGCGGAATCAAGAAACCGGGAAGCCAGACAGTTACGTTGGCACGGAGAGGTGTGTTTGAGACAGACCCGACATTAGAAGAAAGATTCTTCCGTATGCTTGGAAGATAAAGAATACGTAAAGGAAAAGAAGTGAACAGACTTGAAACAGGAAAATATGTATCGGTTAAATGAAGTGGTCCATCACTGGATCTATCAGGATTATTATGGAAGAATCAAGCGGTTAGAGAAGGAGCGTATCTTTTGCTGTCATCAGATGACACATCTTCTGGATGTAGCAAGGATCGCATATATTAAAAATCTGGAAGAGAACCTTGGGTTTGAGAAAGATGTGATCTATACGGCAGCAGTACTTCATGACATTGGAAAATCATTTCAATATAAATGGACAATTCCACATGAAGTAGCAGGGGAAAAGATTGCAAAAGAGATTTTAACAACATTACCTGAAGATGCACAGTTTACAGAAGAGGAACAGCAGCAGATTCTTCTGGCTATCCGTGGTCATCGCAGAAAACATGAGGGAATGGAACCAATTGAAGAATTGTTTTATGACAGTGACAAACGCTCGCGTCTGTGCCATTCCTGCCCGGCACAGAAACAGTGTAACTGGACGGAAGAAGAGAAGAATATGGAGATAGAGATATGAGAATTGGCGGAAAAGAATTTGACCTGAAGAAAAATACCTATATCATGGGAATTCTGAATGTAACACCGGATTCCTTTTCTGACGGAGGAAGATACGACGGATTGGATCGTGCAATCGAACATGCGAAGCAGATGATTCAGGAAGGTGTGGACATCATTGATGTCGGTGGAGAATCAACTCGTCCGGGACATGTACAGATTACAGATGAGGAAGAAATTGCGCGTGTTGTTCCGGTAATCCGAAAACTCAAAGAAGAATTTGATATTCCGGTATCGATTGATACTTATAAAAGTGCAGTTGCAGCAGCGGCAATTGAAGCAGGCGCGGATCTTGTGAATGATATCTGGGGATTAAAATACGATTCTAAGATGGCAGGATTGATAGCAAAAACAGGAGTAGCGTGTTGTCTGATGCATAATCGTGAGAATACAGATTATCAGAATTTCCTTGCAGACTTTATGGATGACATGAAAGAATGTGTGAAGATTGCGAAGGACGCGGGGATTGCAGATGATAGGATCATTCTTGATCCAGGCGTTGGATTTGGCAAGACATACGAGATGAATCTCGAAATTATTGATAAACTTGAAATTATGAAAGAACTTGGATATCCGGTACTTCTTGGAACTTCAAGAAAATCAGTGATCGGTCTGACACTGGATCTTCCGGTAGAAGAACGTGAAGAGGGAACGATGGTTACAACAGTTTACGGAGTGCAGAAGGGTTGTGCATTTGTCCGTGTTCATGATGTGGAGAAGAATAAGAGAGCAATCCGTATGACAAGAGCATTAATGAGAGAACATGAGGTATAGAGGACAGATGCAGAAGAAGTTCGATGAAATCAGAATTGAAGATCTGGAAGTGTTTGCAAATCATGGTGTGTTTCCGGAGGAAAATACGTTAGGACAGAAGTTTGTTGTCTCAGCAGTGCTTTTTACAGATACCAGGATGGCGGGAAGAACAGATGATCTGACAGCGTCCATCCACTACGGAGAAGTTAGTGCATTTATTACTGAATTTTTACAGAAAAACACCTATCAGTTATTAGAACGTGCAGCGGAAGAACTGGCTGAAGCGTTGCTTCTTGAGTGGGACAGAATAGAAAAAATATCTATAGAGATCAAGAAACCATGGGCGCCTGTAAGACTTCCGTTAAAAACAGTCAGCGTGAAGATAGAGCGTGGCTGGCACACAGCATACATTGCGTTAGGATCTAACATTGGGGACAGTAAGATGTATCTGGATAATGCAGTAAAGGCATTGAATGAACTTCCGACAAGTAAAGTTGAGGTCGTATCTGAATATCTTGTGACACCTCCCTACGGAGTGACAGATCAGCCGGATTTCCTGAACGGCTGTCTGAAACTTCGCACGCTGCTTTATCCATATGAGCTTTTAGCTGAATTGAACAGAATTGAGAAAGAAGCAGGAAGAGAGCGAATCATTCACTGGGGTCCGAGAACATTAGATCTGGATATTATTTTTTATGACGATCTTGTTCTTGAAGAGGCGGATCTGTGTATTCCGCATGTAGAGATGCACAAGAGAAAATTCGTGCTGGAACCGTTGGGAGAGATCGCTCCGTATAAGCGCCATCCGATCAATGGAAAAAGAGTTTGTGAGATGCTTGCTGAATTGAATGAAAATGAGAATTAATCGAATTATTAAAAAGGCTTATTACCAGTTATCATAAAAGGTGATAAGCCTTTTGGATGTAAAGTGTGAAGAAATATGTTACAATAACCGAGGTTATAAAAAGGACCTAGAGGGAAAGGAGAGGGCGAAATGTTAGAAAAAATATTTAAGCTTTCTGAAAACAAAACAGATGTAAAAACTGAAATTCTTGCCGGAATTACGACATTCATGACTATGGCGTATATCCTGGCGGTGAATCCGAGTATCCTGTCAGCAGCAGGAATGGATTCAGGTGCAGTATTTACTGCAACAGCATTAGCTGCATTTATAGGAACACTTCTCATGGCTGCACTTGCGAATTATCCATTTGCACTGGCACCGGGAATGGGACTGAATGCATACTTTGCCTATACAGTTGTTATCGGTATGGGATACAGTTGGGAATATGCATTGACTGCAGTATTTGCAGAAGGTATTATCTTTATCCTTCTGTCTGTAACAAATGTACGTGAGGCAATCTTTAATGCAATTCCGAAGAATCTGAAATCTGCAGTTAGTGTAGGAATCGGATTATTTATCGCATTTGTAGGTCTCCAGAATGCACATATCGTTATGGGTGGTGCTACATTAGTTGAATTGTTCTCTTTAGATGGATATAATCAGCTGAATGGTGTGAGTGCAACAATGAACGATATCGGAATCACAGTTATTCTTGCGCTTGTTGGAATTTTGATCACTGGAATTCTTGTAATCAAGAATGTGAAAGGAAATATTCTTTGGGGTATTTTGATCACATGGGCAATCGGTATTGTTTGTCAGTTCGCAGGAATTTATGTTCCGAATGCAGAAGTTGGATGCTTCAGCCTGCTTCCGGATTTCAGTCACGGATTATCTATTCCAAGTATTACACCGATTTTCTGTAAACTTCAGTTTAAGGGAATCTTTACTTTGGACTTTGTTGTAATCCTTTGTGCGTTCTTATTTGTCGATCTGTTTGATACGATCGGAACACTTGTAGGAGTTTCTTCAAAGGCAGGAATGCTTGACGAAGAAGGAAAACTTCCAAAGATCAAAGGAGCGCTTCTTGCAGATGCACTTGCAACAACAGCGGGAGCTGTTCTTGGAACATCAACAACTACAACATTCGTAGAGAGTGCTTCAGGAGTATCTGAGGGAGGAAGAACAGGTCTTACAGCAGTGACAACAGCAATCTTGTTTGGTCTTGCATTGTTCCTGTCACCAATTTTCCTTGCAATTCCGGCATTTGCTACAGCACCGGCACTGATCATTGTAGGACTTTACATGCTGACGAATATTACAAACATTGATTTCAATGATTTGTCAGAAGCAATTCCTTGCTATGTATGTATCATTGCAATGCCATTCTTCTATAGTATTTCAGAAGGAATCTCAATGGGAATCATCACATATGTGGTTCTGAATCTGTTAACAGGAAAAGCAAAAGAGAAGAAACTAAGTCTTCTGATGTATATTTTAGCAATTCTGTTTGTTTTGAAATATGCATTCCTGTAAATGGGATTGAATGACGTCAGAAAGATATCAAAATAAAAATAGAAAAAATCAAGAGCTGGACAGAAGTATATTGAAAACTTCTGTTCAGCTCTTTGTGGTTGAAAAATGTCTGAGCAACTCTTTTAGAGCAGTTGCTCAAAGGTGTCATAAAATGTTGGGTAAGACACATCTACGCATTTACTGTCAAGAATCTTTGTAGTACCTTCTGCAACAAGTGCAGCAATACTGAATGCCATTGCAATTCTGTGGTCTAACAAAGTATGAATAGAAGCACCATGAAGAGGTCTTCCGCCATTGATGATCATTCCGTCTTCAGTAGGTGTTACATCACAGCCCATTGCTTTCAGATTATCTGTTACAGTCTCAATACGATCTGTTTCCTTGACTTTCAGTTCAGCAGCATCTTTGATTACGGTTGTTCCTTCTGCTACAGCTGCCATGACCGCAATAACCGGAATCTCATCGATCAAAGTTGGGATGATGTCCCCTTCGATTGTAGTTCCATGCAGTCTACTTGTGCGGACAAGAACATCTGCAATTCTTTCCCCACCTTCTGTACGTTCGTTAAGGAGGGTGATATCACCACCCATATCTTCACATACTCTCAAGATTCCTGCACGTGTCGTTGATTCCTACATTTTCTACAAGAATTTCAGAATCAGGGACGATCAGTCCGGCAGCAATGAAATAAGCAGCGGAAGAGATGTCTCCCGGAACTGTGATTTTCTGTCCGTAAAGTTCTTCACAAGGACGGATGATAGCGGTTGCTTTGGAAGAACCAATCTCAAAAGTAGAGCGGATATTTGCACCGAATTCTTTCAGCATTAATTCTGTATGGTTTCTGGAAAGACTCGGTTCTGTGACAGAGGTCTCTCCATCTGCGTAAAGACCGGCGAGCAGCAGACAAGATTTTACCTGCGCACTGGCAACCGGCGAACCATAATGGATTCCATGAAGCTGCGCAGGGGTAATATAAAGCGGGGCACATCCATTGCGGAGAATACTGGAAATATGTGCGCCCATCTGTGTCAATGGTTCAATGATTCTTTTCATTGGGCGGGAGTTCAGTGATTCATCTCCGGACAATTTAGAGTCAAACGGCTGTCCGGCGAGAATACCGGAAATCAGTCTCGTTGTTGTTCCGCTGTTTTCCACATCAAGGATCTTCTCCGGAGCACTCAGTCCATGCAATCCCTTTCCGTGTACGATAACGGAAGAATAATCGCTCTCAACTTCAATCTCAATACCAAGCTCTCTGAAACAACGGATAGTCGCGAGACAGTCGGCACCAGAGAGAAAGTTGTGGATCTGCGTTGTTCCGTTTGCAATCGAGCCGAACATAATGCAGCGGTGGGAGATGGATTTGTCTCCCGGTATTGTAACTTTTCCTTTTAATCCTGTAATATTACATAATTCCATAATCTTATTCCTCATTTCTGCTATCAGACTTCATAGATGACATAGCGGTATTTCTGCAAAAGTACAGAAGCTCTGTTTGCAGAATCTTCATCATAAAATTCAATACGAAGAACTCCTTCCTCGAATTCACGGTTGTGGATGATTCCGATATTCTTGATACTGATGTTATTACTTGCAAGAATTGTGGCAATCGTAGCAATTCCACCTGTTTCATCGATGATATCACAATAAAGTGCAAACTGCTTTTTGATCGGTCCTGCAGATCCGTTCGGCATGGAGTTCCTGTAATCTTTGGAATTCTCAAACAGAGCGTACAGGCAGGTTCATTTCCTTCATCCACAAGATCCTTTGCATGTGAAAGAGCTTCAATATATTCACCTAAGATCTGGGAGATGTTCTCACTGTTTTTCAGACAGATCTGCTGCCACATGACCGGGAGGAAGAAGCAATTCTCGTAATATCTTTAAATCCCCCTGCGGCCAACGATTTCATCATCCCTTCCTTCGAATCCGTATCATGTACAAAATTCACAAGTGTGGATGCAATAATATGCGGCAGGTGGCTGATCGTTCCGGTAATATGATCATGCTCGTGGTAATCCAAAATAACAGGAAGAGCTTTTAATGATGAAACAAAGTCTTTGTAAGCATCCACTTTTTCTTCCGCTACTTTAGCAGAAGGAGTCAGGATATAGTATGCATTTTCAATCAAATGAGCTTTGGAATTCATAAATCCGCTCTTCTCAGAACCAGCCATCGGATGTCCGCCAATGAAATTCGCTTCCATTCCCAGACGGATTACCTCTTCGTGGATGGAAGTCTTCACGCTTCCGACATCTGTGAGAATACAGTTTTCATCCAGGAGATCTTTCAGCTGGGAAAGATAGGCTGCATTGTAAGTGACCGGTGCACAGAGGAAAATGTAGTTACATCCCCTGAAATTGTCATCAATGGATGAACAGGAAGTATGAATCGTGCCTTCCTGAATTGCCAGTGCAAGGGATTCTTTATTTTTATCGAATGCGATGATGTCGTAATCCGGATAATACTGGCGGATTGCCTTCGCAATAGAGCCGCCGATAAGTCCAAGTCCGATAAATCCAATTTTTTTAGCATTCATAGTTGTAAAATCCTTTCTGTTGTTGTGCAAAACATATCTTACTGTTCAGAAATCTTAAATCAGTAAGAAACATATATTCGTATTTTAACACTTTGCTCTGTAAAAGTAAATTATTATTCACAAATGCCTCTGGTTCTAATCTTTGACCAGATAATTTTGTGGATAAAAGTTAAAATTGTATAAAATGTAAAAAATAGTTGTAATTAATCTGAATATTTAGTACAATATACCCATGGCATGTATATCAACGACAGAAAATGATGTACATAATAGCTACATAACAAGGAGGCAGCAGTATGAAGGTTTACAGAACAGACGAAATCAGAAATGTGGTATTACTTGGTCATGGTGGAAGCGGAAAGACAAGTCTTGCAGAGGCGATGCTCTACGTATCAGGTGCAACGAATCGTATGGGAAAGATTTCCGAATCCAATACGGTGAGCGATTTTGATAAAGAGGAGCAGAAACGAGGATTTTCAATCAGCACAAGTCTGGTACCGATCGAGTGGGAGAAAGCGAAGATCAATATTCTTGACACACCGGGATATTTTGATTTTGTCGGAGAAGTAGAAGAGGCAGTCAGTGCAGCAGATGCAGCGGTTATCGTAGTATCTGGTAAGGCAGGAGTACAGGTTGGAACGGAAAAAGCATGGGAGCTTTGTGACAAATATAATCTGCCGAGAATGATCTATGTGACAGAGATGGATGTGGATGATGCAAGTTTCCGTCAGGTAGTAGCAGATCTGACAGAGAGATATGGAAAGAAAATTGCACCACATTTCCAGCCGATCCGTGAGAACGAGAAACTTGTAGGATACATTAATATTATTAAGAATGCCGGAAGAAGATATACAGGCATTGGACAGAGAGAAGAGTGCGAGATTCCGGATTACTGTATGCCGAACCTTGAGATTTTGAGAGATTCTCTTATGGAAGCTGTAGCAGAGACAAGTGAAGAGTTTATGGAGCGCTATTTTAATGGTGAGGAATTCTCTGTAGAAGAGATCCGTGCAGCCATGAGAACAGAAGTAATGGATGGGGATATCGTACCGGTTGCGATGGGATCCAATGTCCAGGCACAGGGAGTAGCCAACCTGCTTTCAGATATTGTTCGTTTCTTCCCGAGTCCGGATAAGAGAACCTGTGCAGGAATCAACCGCAGAACAAACGAGATCTTTGAAGCGAATTATGATTTCGCAAAAGCAAAATCAGCGTATGTATTTAAGACAATGGTGGATCCATTTATTGGAAAATACTCTTTTGTAAAGGTATGCTCCGGAGTACTTAAAGGAGATGATGTACTTTATAATGCAGACACAGACGCAGAAGAGAAACCAGGTAAACTTTATACCATGTGCGGAAGTAAGCCGAGCGAAGTGACAGAGCTTTTTGCAGGCGATATCGGAGCAATCGGTAAACTGACAAATACAAGAACAGGAGATACTCTTTCCGTAAAGGGAACACCGGTATCTTACGCAAAGACAGATTATTCTGTACCATATACATATATGAAGTATCGCGTAAAGAATAAAGGCGATGAAGATAAGGTATCACAGGCTCTTGCAAGAATGACAGCAGAAGATGTTACATTGAAAGCTGTGAATGACAGTGAGAACAGACAGTCTCTTCTTTATGGAATGGGTGAGCAGCACCTTGAGATCGTGGCAAGTAAACTGGCGGCAAGATATAAAGTAGAGATCACACTGGAGACACCAAAAGTTGCATTCCGTGAGACAATCCGTAAGAATTCTGACGTTGATTCCAAGTATAAGAAACAGAGCGGCGGACATGGACAGTACGGACATGTTAAGATGAAATTCGAACCGTCAGGTGATCTTGAAACTCCATTTGTATTCGAAGAATGTGTCGTTGGAGGAGCAGTTCCGAAGAACTACTTCCCGGCAGTAGAGAAAGGTCTGCAGGAATCTGTAGTGAAAGGACCTCTTGCCGGATATCCGGTAGTTGGTGTGAAAGCTACTTTATACGACGGATCCTATCATCCGGTAGACTCTTCAGAGATGGCATTTAAGACAGCTACGATCCAGGCATTCAAGAAAGGATTCATGGAGGCATCTCCGGTACTTCTTGAACCAATCGCATCCCTGAAAGTTACAGTTCCGGATGATTACACAGGAGATATCATGGGAGACCTGAACAAACGCAGAGGACGTGTGCTTGGCATGATACCGGTAGCTGGAGGGAAGCAGGTTATTGAAGCAGATATTCCAATGACAGGACTGTTTGGCTATTGCACAACACTTCGCTCCATGACAGGTGGAAGAGGATCTTACGAATATACATTTGCAAGATATGAGCAGGCTCCATCTGATGTACAGGAGAAAGAAATTGCTGCAAGAGCAGAAGAAGCATAATTAAAGATTCAGGCAATATAAAGAGTGTGTTATCCGGCTGATAAAAAGGAGTGGATAGCACGCTCTTATTGCTTGTTTTAGAAAAAAACGGTAACATTGTATTTCACAAAAAAATCACAAGTTTGCGAATATGGTTGTACTTTCAAAACAAAGGTGCTATAATTCATCTGCCTGTCTACATTAGACAGGTATGTTATTGTTTATGAAATCCTGTGAACAGTGACATAAAGTGACTGTGTAGAGCAGTTATAACATTATTATAATAATATGAGGGATAGGAAAATGAGGATTATTATTATCGGTGACGGAAAGGTTGGTTACAAGCTTGCCAAGCAACTTTCCGCCGAGAAATACGACATTGTAATGATTGACAGTAATGAGAATAAGTTGAGATTTGCTATGGATCGTCTGGATATCGCCTGCGTGACGGGAGATGGCGCAGACGCAGAAGTACTTAAACAGGCAGATGTGGCGCATGCTGATCTGGTGATTGCCTGTACATCAGCAGATGAATGCAATATGTTAAGCTGTCTGATCGCCAGAAAATTAGGTGCAAGACATACGATTGCCCGTGTGCGTAATCCGATTTATTATCGTCAGATCGGACTTCTGAAAGAAGATCTGCATCTTAGCATGGCTGTAAACCCGGAACTTATCGTGCAGATGAGATTAGCAGACTTCTGCTCTTCCCGGATGCGAGTCAGGTGGAGACTTTTGTAAAGGGACGTGTAGAATTGATTGAATTACCGGTTGCGGAGGGAAGTAGCCTGGCAGGGTTAAGCCTTGCGGAAATGTATAACCGGTTCCAGATCCGTCTGCTTGTCTGTGCAGTGGAACACGGAGATGAAGTTCGGATTCCGGATGGAGAATACAGGATGCGTGCAGGAGACCGTCTGCATATTGCGGCATCTCATAAAGATTTAGAGGCATTTTTTAAAGCAAATGGAAAGCGTAAGGACAAAATCAAAAAAGTCATTATTTGTGGAGCCGGAAGAGTTGGTTACTATCTTGCACTTCAGCTTAGCACACTTGGTATGCAGGTGAAGATTATAGAACAGAATCGCCAAAGATGTGAAGAACTTTGCGAATTACTTCCAAAAGCAACCATCATTAATGGAGATGCAACAGATCACGACCTTCTTGTAGAAGAAGGGATTGATGAAGCGGATGCATTTGTTGCCCTGACAGGGATGGATGAAGAGAACATTATACTTTCTCTTTTTGCAAAGAGTCAGAATGTGGACAAAATTGTTACGAAAGTCAATGAAGATAGACGCGCACGTATGGTAGAAGACTTTGGAATTGATAGTATTGTTTCTGTTAAAACAGCTACAGCAGACGCAATCATGAGTTATGTCAGAGCGCGTAAAAACTCTCAGGGAAGTGCGAATGTTGAGACAATGTATCAATTGGTTGATGACAAAGTTGAAGCACTGGAATTTATTGTTAAGGCTGAGACAAATTATACAGGAATTCCATTGAAGAATCTCTCGTTGAAACCGAATAATCTGATTGCATGTATTGCAAGAAAACGTCAGATCATTCTTCCAAGCGGAGAGGATTGTATTCAGGTAGGAGATAATGTGATCATTATCACGATGGAAAAACGGATTGAAGATATTAAAGATATTTTAATGTAGGTGCAGCGCGATGAATAAGAAGATGATAGTATATATTTTGGGGAAAATGATGGGAGTCGAAGGATTACTTCTTCTGATCCCAGCGTTGGTTTCCCTTATATATCATGAAAAAAGCGTAATTTCTTTTCTGATTGTAGCAGCAATCCTGCTCGCAATTTATATGGTGTTTGGAAGGAAACTTCCGGCTTCAAAGCAGATTTACGGAAAAGAAGGTTTTGTTATTGTTGGGCTTGCATGGATTTTATGGTCCGCATTCGGAGCACTTCCGTTTGTAATTTCGGGAAGTATTCCACATTATATTGATGCGCTTTTTGAGACGATTTCCGGTTTTACAACAACCGGATCTACAATCCTGGTAGATATCGAGGCTCTGCCAATGGGAATTTCCTTCTGGCGAAGCTTTACACACTGGATCGGTGGTATGGAGTACTTGTATTTGTTATGATGATCACATCTTTGGATGATGAGAATGCAATGCCGCTCATGCGTGCGGAAGTACCGGGACCGGAGGCAGATAAGCTTGTACCAAAGGCAAGACATACGGCACGGATTTTGTATGGAATGTACTTTGTACTGACAGCAGCAGAAGTGGTTTTCCTGCTCTTTGGCGGAATGAACCTGTATGATGCACTTTTACATGCATTCAGTACTGCCGGAACGGGAGGATTTTCTAATAGAGCTGCAAGCGTCAGCTTCTACGACAGTGCATATATTGATGGTGTGATCACAGTATTTATGATTTTGTTTGGAATTAACTTTAACTTGTACTTTTTCATATTGCTCAAAGACTGGAAATCCATTCTGAAAAATGAAGAGCTGTGGGCATATCTTGGAATAGTAGGTGTGTCAATCGCTATAATCACAGGAAATATCCTCAAGATTTATGGAACGGTTGCACATGCATTCCGTTATGCATCTTTCCAGGTCGGTTCGATCATTACGACAACCGGATTTGCAACCGCAGATTATGACCAGTGGCCGGAACTCTCGAAATCAATATTATTGGCACTTATGTTTGTGGGAGCCTGTGCAGGATCCACCGGAGGAGGTATTAAAGTAAGCCGTTTGCTGATCATTGTGAAATCAATCCGCAGAGAAGTGCGTAAGATGTTACATCCGAACGCCGTTACAATCATCAAAGTCAATGGCAAAAAAATCGGACAGGATACATTGAAGAATGTAAATCTCTATCTGACGTGTTACATTATGATTCTGATCGTATCAATTTTACTTGTTTCTATTGATAATTTTGATTTTGCGACAACATTTAGTGGGGTACTCACAACGATGAGCAATGTAGGACCAGGTATTTCAAAGGTTGGTCCGGTGATGAATTTCCACCCATTCTCAGCATTATCCAAGCTGGTATTCTGCTTTGATATGCTGATTGGAAGATTAGAGATCTTCCCATACCTGCTTCTTCTTTCTCCGGAACTCTGGAGAAGAAGATTCTAGACGATTTTTGTTAATCATGTGCGGAAAAATTGGAATGAAATAGATTTTTTCGCACATTTTATTTTTATATATTAGAAAGCTTTCCTAATATATACGCTCCGCTAGGTGGCGCAAGCGACTGCCACAGACGCAAGAATGTGCCTTGGCACATTCTTTGTTCTATGGTAAAATGAAAGAACCTTGTTGAAGAAAGGAAGAGGTGAGATGAACAAATTTAAAATGAAAGTGACAGCTGTCATAGGAGTGATTCTGTTGATTGGAATCTATTACTATGTGACACTCCCGGCAATCAATATTCATGCATCGGAATTCTGGATGTATCTTGTGGTGTTGGTCATTCTGGCAGCTGTGGTATTTATCAGAAAGAAAAATTTAAACCGTTACGACTGGAAAGAGTCAAAGGGATTAAAGGTGATTCTTGGAATCCTTGCGGTACTTGTGATCGCATATGTGGCAGGAACAGTTTTGTCTTCTCCGATTGTGAATGCGAAGAAGTATCAGGAACTTTTGACGGTGAAGAATGGAGAATTTACGAAAGATATCGAAGAATTATCTTTTGATCAGATTCCATTGCTTGATAAGGATTCAGCAGAGCTTCTTGGTGACAGGAAGATGGGAAGTATGGTAGATATGGTATCCCAGTTCGAGGTAGATGAACTGTATTCCCAGATTAACTATCAGGATCAGCCGGTGAGAGTTTCTCCTTTGAAATATGCCAGCGTGATCAAATGGTTTACGAACATGAGAGAAGGAATCCCGGCCTATATCAAGATTGATATGGCAACACAGAATACGGAACTCGTAAAACTGAGTGAAGGGATGAAGTACACGACAAGTGATCATTTTAACAGAAATATTTACCGTCATCTGAGATTTAACTATCCGACCTATATTTTTAATGATCTGAGTTTTGAAATTGATGAAGACGGGGTTCCGTACTGGATCTGCCCGGTGAAGAAATACAATATCGGATTATTCGGTGGAACAACAATCGGAAGAGTTGTACTTTGCAATGCAATCACAGGAGAAACGAAGGATTATGCAGTTGAGGATGTCCCACAGTGGGTTGACAGAGTATATTCCGCAGATCTGTTAGTTGAGCTTTATAATTATCACGGAACATTGAAACATGGTTTCTTTAATAGTGTATTGGGGCAGAAAGACTGCCTGAATACAACTGACGGATACAATTATCTTGCAATCGATGACGATGTATGGGTATACACAGGTGTTACCTCGATTACCGGAGACCAGTCGAATGTAGGGTTTGTTCTGATGAATCAGAGAACAATGGAGACAAAGTTCTATGAGATTGAAGGGGCAACAGAGAGTTCAGCGATGTCTTCCGCAGAAGGCAGGTACAGAATCTGCACTATACGGCAACATTCCCACTGCTTTTAAATATTTCCGGTGAACCGACCTATTTCATTGCATTGAAGGATGATGCCGGTCTGGTGAAGAAGTATGCGATGGTAAATGTGCAGAAATATCAGATTGTTGCAATTGGAGATACGGTCAGTGAATGCGAGGAGTCTTACACTAATCTGATGTATAAGAACGGGATCAAGACAGAAGCTGAGGATACAAGATCCGTAGAGACACTGACAGCTAAGATCACAAAGATCGCCCAGGGCGTTATAGACGGTGATTCTCATTATTATATCATGCTTGAAGGTTCGGATGAGATCTTTGATGTATCTGTTGTAGATTTTATTGATATTATCCGGTTTAATGTCGGAGATGAAGTCACAGTTGAGTATAAGAAGGGGGAGCAGGTGGATACAGTTCTTTCCCTGAATGGAAAAGCGAGTGAACAGATCAGCACAAAAGCTGCGAAAGAAGAGCAGGCAGAAGATACGGCAGGGGATTCTGCACAGACAGAATAAGAGAAAGAAGCGAAAAAAAGAAGTACAACCGGAGAACGGAAGTACTTCTTTTTTGATTCCTGAAAACATTTAATTCAGACCCAGAAGGGCGAATCCTGTGTTACACTACGTTGTAAATGCTTACAGAACTGTGCATCCAAGTGTGTCAACATCTGCAATCTCAGCTTTATCTGCGCTGACGCTGAGGTAGAAGTCAATCTTGGCATCTTCGGAAATCTTATTTAATTTCTCGATAAATGTCGGAAGACTTTCTAATGTGATATTAGCCTGCTTTAAGATACTGTCGATGAAAACAGCTTCGATATCGTGATTGCCAGCAGCCATACCATAGAGGAAACCTACGAATTCTTCTAAGGTAAGGATGTCAGGATAATCAGCCATCTTGATGACACGGATATTGAAATCTACAGAATAAGTGTCTTTGCTGCTCCTTTTAATAAATACGACATTACCGGAAGAAGTCTTAACCTTCTCGTTTGCAAGATCGATCATCTGCTGTGTTTTTCCGCTGCCTCTTGGGCCTGTGATTAAATTTACCATGGCGAATCTCTCCTTTATGTAAGTGTGTATAATGTTTGAGATTTTCTCACCTCTCAAATATTTATAAATTCATTATACACTAAAGATATGTGAGTAACAACTAAAAAAGTGTTAAAATTTGAAAAAGTTTTATGCGGAATTACCATAAGAAATGAGCGGCAAGATGCTACCACGGCAATGAGAAAAGTTCTCAAAAACTGTATTGAAAATCATTTTCATTTATGTTAACATAATACTTGAATGAAAACCATTCTCAAAATAAAACTAAGGAGAACGATATGCCGACGGAAGTATTATCCTACTATCTAAAAATAAAGATCGGAAGGTGAGGCTTGGATTTCAAGTTATATTACAGTGTGCGCCTTTTCTGAAAGGCTTAAAGTATCTGGCCTGATTTCAATGGAAAATGAATCATATTCTGAATTGGAAGAAATGTTTTCCGGGATGGAGATCAATTTTTATAAATTATCCTGCTCAGAGGGGAAATGCCTTGTCCTTTTCTATCGCCCCAAAGAGCTGGAAGAATATATGAACCAGCCAAAACTCCGCGAACTGATCGGACAATACGGATATAAGGAAAGCAATATCGAGGAAATGCTGGCACATCTGTCAGAACGTATCTGCGAGTGTACTGCACAAGGAAATGGATTTCCGCATGAGATAGGAGCTTTTCTTGGATATCCGATGGCAGATGTGCAGAGCTTTATTGAAAAAGATGGCAAAGATTTTATTATGACAGGATACTGGAAAGTATATAGTAATCCTGAAAAAGCGAGAATGATTTTTCATGAATATGACCGAGCAAAAGATTGCGCGGTAAATGAGTATCTGGATGGGAAAAACATCCGTGAAATCGCATTGAATCAAAGAAAGTGGAGGAATTTATAAAATGAGTATATCAGTTGTATATTGGAGTGGAACCGGTAATACACAGGCAATGGCAGAGGCGGTTGTCGAAGGAATCAAAGCGGCAGGTCAGGAAGCAGAACTTCTGGAAGTAGGAAATGCAGATGCAAAAATAGTGGCGGCGGTAGATGCGTTAGCGCTTGGATGCCCGGCGATGGGGCCGAGGTGCTCGAAGAATCTGAGATGGAGCCATTTGTAGAAGAATTGGAATCTCTTGTTTCAGGAAAGAAGATTCTTTTGTTTGGTTCTTATGGATGGGGAGACGGAGAATGGATGAGAGATTGGGCAGATCGCATGAAAAATGCCGGAGCTCAGTTGATTCGTGAAGAAGGAATCATTGCAAACGATGCCCCGGAAGATGATGTGCTTGAGGAACTTAAAGAAGCAGGAAAAGAGCTGGCAGAGTAAACAATAGTATCTTATTAATGAATATTAGTAATCTTAATTGAAAAAACTGCCGGAAATATATTGCATTTCTTATAACATAGTGCTATTCTTACTTCTATCGTGTTAAAGCACGAAAGAGAAAATTTGTTGTCATTTACATCTGACGTAAATGACAACAATACTCAGGAGAGTCTCTTTAAAAAGAGCGCCGAAGGTGTAAGCGGTCATGGATGCAGTTACATGCCGCGAGTCTCTCAGGCAAAAGGATGGAGGAATAAAGAAATGTTTGCACAAATCGACAAAATCATCACTGCAATCGACAATGCTGTGTGGGGGCTTCCGTTAATCTGCCTCATCATGGCAACAGGTATCTTTCTAACAGCCAGACTTGGTTTTGTACAGATCAGGCATCTTGGCAAAGCTTTCAAATTCATGTTTAAAGATGAAGAAGACGGTAGCGGAGAAGTGACCAGCTTTGGGGCACTTTGTACAGCTCTGTCAGCAACGATCGGAACCGGTAATATCACAGGTGTTGCAACAGCAATCGCACTTGGTGGTCCGGGAGCGTTGTTCTGGATGGTTATCGCGGCATTCTTTGGAATGGCGACAAAATACGCAGAAGTCTTCTGGCAATCAAATATCGCACAATCGACGAAGACGGGCATGTACTCGGCGGACCATTCTATTATATTGAAAACGGAATGGGTAAGAAGTGGACATGGCTTGCGAAGATTTTCGCATTCTTCGGAGCCGGAGTTGGTCTCTTTGGAATCGGTACATTTACACAGGTGAATAGTATTGCATCTGCAGTTAAGAACTTCTTTGATCCGGATATGGCACATACAGTTTCTTTGCTCGGAGGAAACTATTCATGGGCTACTGTGATCGCAGGATTATTCCTGACAGTGTGTGTAGGTCTTGTTGTTCTTGGAGGAATCCAGAGAATTGCAAAAGTATCTGAGATTATCGTACCATTTATGGCAGTTCTTTATGTAGGACTTGCAGTAATCATCATTATTACAAATATCACAGCTGTTCCGGCAGCACTGGCTTCTATCGTGAAATCTGCATTTACAGGAAGTGCACTTGCGGGAGGAGCAGTTGGATCCATGTTTGTAGCAATGCAGAAAGGTGTTGCAAGAGGAATCTTCTCAAACGAGTCCGGACTTGGTAGTGCACCGATCGCAGCAGCTGCAGCAAGAACAAAAGAGCCGGTCCGTCAGGGACTTGTGTCTATGACAGGAACATTTATTGATACAATTGTAATCTGTACGATGACAGGACTTTCCATCGTGATCGCCGGTTCCTGGCTGAACCCGGAACTTGAAGGTGTGGCAATCACAATGGATGCTTTCCAGAAAGGACTTCCATTCCCATCGTTCGTAGCGACATTCTCCCTGATGCTGTGTCTTGTATTCTTTGCATTCACAACAATTCTCGGATGGAACTATTACGGCGAGAGATGTGTGGAATACCTGTTTAACAGAAATAAGGCTGTTGTAATGGGATATCGTATCCTGTATATCCTTGCAGTATTCATTGGACCATATATGACAGTAAAAGCAGTATGGAATATCGCGGATATCTTCAATGCACTGATGGCATTCCCGAACTTGATTGCACTTCTTGCATTGAACGGAGTGATCGTCAAAGAGACAAGAGATTTCCATGCAAAACATAACGGATCTTATTAGAAAAAGAATTGACCGAATTATCTGTGAATTCGAAAAATAAATAGAATTATTACCTGAAATAAAACGAAAGAAAAGGCAGCCAAAGTCCTTGAATAAGGACTGTTTGGCTGCCTTTTCCGCAGGTGTGAAAGGAGAATGAGTAGACAGATAATTCATAGACAGTTTTGGTTTTGTATAACAGATGGAGTAAAGATTATCAGTTAAATGAAAAACTCAAAAAATGTAGCAGATGTTCTGAAAATACATGATACTGTGTTTTGGGGATTGCATTATACTATATTTTGTATTAGAATAAGTATCAGAAAGCACGATAGAAACGGATAAAACACAAGATATCGTGCAAAAATAAGAAAAAGTGAGGAGACTGATCAATGAAAATTATCAAGCGAAATGGGTCGGAAGAGACATTTGATATACAGAAAATTGTGGTTGCTGTGACGAAAGCGGATAAGGATAATGGGGAGCGTACGCTGACAGACAGCCAGATTGAAGATATCGCAGAATATGTGGAATTCAAGTGTAACAAGCTGAATCGTGCAGTATCCGTAGAAGAGATCCAGGATATGTAGAGAATCAGATTATGGCTACCGGAGCTTTTGAACTTGCACGTAAGTATGTAAGATATCGTTATAAGAGATCCCTCGTACGTAAGGCGAATACAACAGACAATCGTATTCTGTCACTGATCGAGTACAACAACGAGGATGTAAAGCAGGAGAACTCGAACAAGAACCCGGCAGTCAACAGCGTACAGAGAGATTATATGGCAGGAGAGGTCAGCCGTGACCTGACAACAAGAATGCTTCTCCCACATGATATTGTGGAGGCAGACAGAGAAGGAATCATTCACTTCCATGATTCTGACTATTATGCACAGCATATGCATAACTGCGATCTTGTCAATCTGGAGGACATGCTTCAGAACGGAACTGTGATCAGTGGTACAATGATTGAAAAACCACACAGCTTCTCTACAGCATGTAATATCGCAACTCAGATCATTGCCCAGGTTGCAAGTAACCAGTATGGTGGACAGAGTATCTCACTTACTCATTTGGCACCGTTTGTAGATGTTTCCAGAGAGAAGATCCGTAAGGAAGTGATCAGCGAACAGGAACTGGTCGGAATGGAATATCCGGAAGATGTGCTCAATGAGATCGTAGAGAGAAGACTGAAGAAAGAGATCACAAAGGGTGTCCAGACAATCGAATATCAGGTGATCACACTGATGACAACAAACGGACAGGCACCGTTCCTTACAGTTTTCATGTATCTGAACGAAGCAAAGAACGAGAGAGAGAAGAAAGACCTGGCGATGATTATCGAAGAGACACTTCGTCAGCGTTATCAGGGAGTTAAGAATGAAGCCGGAGTATGGGTGACACCGGCATTCCCGAAACTGATCTATGTTCTAGAAGAAGATAATATCGAAGAAGGAAGCGAATATTATTATCTGACAGAACTTGCTGCAAAGTGTACTGCAAAGCGTCTTGTTCCGGATTACATTTCCGAGAAAAAGATGAAAGAGCTTAAAGAAGGAAATTGTTTCCCGGTTATGGGATGCAGAAGCTGCTTAAGCCCATGGAAAGACGAGAACGGAAACTACAAGTTCTACGGACGTTTCAATCAGGGAGTTGTTACGATCAACCTTGTTGACGTTGCACTTTCTTCCGGTGGAGATATGGATAAGTTCTGGAAGATCTTTGATGACAGACTGGAACTTTGCTATCGCGCATTGATGTGCAGACACAACCGTCTGAAAGGAACACTGTCTGACGCAGCACCGATTCTGTGGCAGTTCGGAGCACTTGCCCGCCTGAAGAAGGGAGAACCGATTGATAAACTTCTCTATGGAGGATATTCAACGATTTCTCTTGGATATGCAGGACTTTACGAGTGTGTGAAATATATGACAGGAAAATCCCATACAGATCCGGATGCTACACCATTTGCACTGGATGTTATGAAGCACATGAACGATGCATGTAACCAGTGGAAAGAGGAGACGAACGTTGCTTTCAGTATCTATGGTTCACCGATTGAAAGTACAACCTATAAGTTCGCAAAATGTCTGCAGAAGAGATTTGGCATTGTTCCTGGAATTACAGATAAGAGTTATATTACAAACAGCTATCATGTATTTGTTGGAGAAGAGATTGATGCTTTCTCAAAACTGAAGTTTGAATCTCAGTTCCAGGCACTTTCTTCCGGTGGAGCGATCAGCTATGTAGAAGTTCCGGATATGAAAGACAACATTGCAGCTGTACTTCAGGTCATCCGTTTCATTTATGACAACATTATGTATGCGGAACTCAATACAAAGAGTGATTACTGTCAGGAATGTGGATATGACGGAGAGATTCAGATTATAACAGATGAGGAAGGAAAGCTCGTATGGGAGTGTCCACATTGCGGAAACCGCAACCAGGATACACTGAATGTTGCAAGACGTACCTGCGGATATATCGGAACGCAGTTCTGGAATCAGGGAAGAACGCAGGAGATCAAGGAGAGAGTTCTGCATCTGTAGAATTGATATCCGGCAGAAATGCTGATTGTTCGTAATGGATTAATGCTGATGCGGATTGTTGAAAAGATGTAGTGAAAAATCAGATAAAGTCCATAAGAGATTAAAATAATGAGCTGTCGCGCGATAGCTCATTATTTTTGTGCGTCTTGCAAGAAATGCGGGACAGGTCAATAAATGTCCTTTGGATATTGACAAACTCTGTCCTTGGGTATTGGGGCTTTTAAAGTCCCAACTCTTTCAATAACTTCTTCTGATATTCCCTGTCGGCAGCTGCCTTGAGAATCTCATCAGTTCTGTTTAGTTCGGATAACTTCAAAATCAGCTGATTAATCCTGTTTTCTCCAAGAGATTCCCCTTCTTTTATGCCTTCTCTTATGCCTTCTTCTCTTTTTTCATCTAATTCATCTTTCATTAATTCTAATAACGCATTACACATATCTCGTTTTCCCTCCTTTAGCCGATTCTCGTTTGCTTTTACTATAATCTCCATAACAGACTGATACAGCTGATTCTCCTTGTTCTTTTTATAATCCTCTAAAAGCTGTCTGGTAACAGACATATCTTCCAGGGTATCTGTCAAACTATATAACCAAAGATTTTTCTCCGGTGACAACTGATTTGTTACAAGAACCTGAATCGGTAAGATATCTCCAATTACATAATAAATCCTTCTTCCGGATTATCAATAGTGTAGTGGCGTACTTCTTTCAAATGTCTGATCAGTTCTCTTGGATATCGTTTTGACACTAAGGTGATCGTCAGCTCCTGAATCGGGATTTCATTTACTTTACCTGTAATCTGCTTTATAAAAATTTGTATATCCATAAACCTTATAAGAAATCGTCCACGGAAAGTGAATCGGATGGTGATTTATATTCGATAATATTATACTTGCGGAATATTTCCCGATATTTTTATGGATCGGCTCTG
>ENA-OQAZ01000335-OQAZ01000335.1-human-gut-metagenome-genome-assembly--contig:-NODE-335-length-26789-cov-5.797952_pt1 | contig 26789 bp, 38 predicted proteins | sample MGYA00242737_ERZ504531 | MGnify/ENA primary metagenome ERZ504531 (study PRJEB26092, sample SAMD00036244) | human gut metagenome | host: Homo sapiens | study: EMG produced TPA metagenomics assembly of... | reverse complement strand
CAGAATGGAAATGGCACTGCAAAAAGCGCTGATAAGTTGAAAAATAAAGGCAGCGGTTTTGAGAATGAGGCTGTTATTTGCACTGGCCTTGACAGGTTGAACAGACCACCTCAAAGCTGGTGCTATGTGGAGGAACGGCACTATGGATAAAGTTTGGCGATTCGGCACAGCAGATTCTGGATAAAATTTATCTTCAATTTTTAAGTCAATATTTTACCATGGCTCCGAAGAAAAATGAGATGGTAAAAAACTGCGAGGAACGGCTGAAAGAAAGCATCTGCAATGCGAATGGCATGAGCTGACATGATAAATGTGTCTGCGAATGAAGTGAAACCGGGAGTCTATCAATTCACCATCACATCAAACACCCCGGTGGTTGTGATTGAGGTGGGGATAAAGCCAGAACTGGAGGTGCAGTATGACAGCTGAACGACTGCATTTCATGGTTGAATCTCCGGCCAACTTTGTCAGACTGGCCTGCACAATTCTTTTTGAAAAAAAAGAAGCAATGGCCGAATGGGCTGCCACATGGCATGACGTGTTCGATTGTGCAATGGCGAACAGCTTTTTCTTCAATTCATGGAAGAACTTTTCCCGGACGGCTGCACCATTGGAGAAAAGGAGCTAAAACAGATAACGGATAGAGCAGTCCGCTACTTGCAAACCGAAACCCGCTGCCTTGACCTGAAAGCCGGTCACGATAAGTCTCGGTTTACCTACTGGGTGTCTTTTATTCCTGAACACAAAGTCTATGGATGCGAGTTCGCCCGGCATGAGGAAACCATTATTGAAATCCTTACCGCATTCTTCGGGAAGTCGATCGCAGGTTACAGTCTGGACACTTTGAAGCACTTCATTCTCCGCTCCTTTGAAATCCGCTCTGATAATTCATCGGTACGGTCTATTGCAGAGGATGTGGACTTTATCCAACGGGCGGTATTTGCCCGGAGTTTTGGCAACGGCAGACAGGAGGTGCCTGAATGAAATGGGTTGCGCTTATCTATGCAGCGGAGTGGATTTCAGTGGGGTTGGCGGTGTCAACCGCAATCCACGTCACAGGAGATCTGAGAGCGCTTTGGTTCTTTTTGATTCCGGCATTGTCCGGCGTTAAATATCATGAGGATGATGGGGGCGGGAAAAAATGAGTTGCTTGTCCTGTGAGAACTACATACCCCTTGAACCGTCCATCCAGCGCACTGATGCCCAGGGCCAGACATATACTGTGCCCGGCCTGTGCAAAATTGGTGCAGACCACATAATTTGTGGACTTCCGGTCTACCTTCCGACAGCAAAATGTGATAAAATAATAGAGGCGCCGCCGAAAGACGGTAGCTGAATTATGACGGAGGTAGGTTGTGACATTACAGGAATTGTCCAAGTACTATGACATCCAAATGACCCTCGAAAAAGACCGTGAAGCCTTGGAGAGACTGCGGCAAAGAATCACTCCCGCCTCCCCACAACTGACCGGGATGCCCCACACGCCGGGTGTTCGGGATAAAGTCGGAGATCTGGCCGTAGAGCTGGCTGACATGGACGAGCGTATCCGCTGGCTGGAAGAACTGGCAGCACAGGAAAAGCCCAAAGTCGAGGCCTACTGCAAGAGCATTGTGGATGCCCGGATGTATCTGGTTTTCAGACTGCGGTTTATCCGCTGCTACTCATGGGCCGAAGTTGCCGGAGTTCTGGGAAAAGGATATACCGAAGATGGGGTCAGCCGGATGGCATACAACTACCTCAACAAAAACTGACCGATAAGCCCTGCATTTGCGGGGCTTTTTATTTTTGCCCCAAAACTGAAATTCAAATCAGAAATCCACACAAAATCAGCTCAAAATTGAAATGAATTTAACTTTTACCCCCTGAAAAGTTGAATTCAAAGTGGAAATCGTTGAGAATCAAGGGGATGGTTTCACTCGCTGTCGGACGTTGTCGGATGGTTTCGGATGGATGCCGAAGCTTACCGATGGATTCAGATGACAACGGACGCTCCGAGTGATATGATTAGGATGCAAAATTCAAATCAAGCCAAGCGGTGCTCACCATTCCCGGTGGGTGCCGCTATTTTATTGCCTGAAAGGAGGATTCCGGGCCGCACGTTGCTCCTTTGCGTGCGGCATCACCGTAGCACCCCGAAAAGCCGAGGTGCTGCAGCTGGGCATTTCGCCGTGCCCAGTCACAAAGAAGGAGATTTTCCATGTATCAGAAAATCAAGGCAAAATTCAAGGCAAACCCCACCATTTTCTACGCCTGTTCCATCGTTGCATCATGGGCAGGAGTCGGCTCCCTGATGAACTTCCGCACGCTGGCCATCAACAACGGCGCTGCTGCGGCTATCATCTGGGCGGTTTTCAACTCGCTGGCCTGTATCTTCTTCGGTCTGTTTGCGGAGTACATCCCGACCGTCCGGCGCATCATGCAGAGCAAGGTGATGTTCTACTTCATCGGCTTTTTGACCGTGTTCCAGACATGGACGCAGATGTCCGGCATCTATGAGATCTTCGGCGACACGCCGATCGGCACCACCGGAGGCACATTGATTGTCTACGGCACCTGCCTTGTGTTCCTGTTTATGCTTCTGAAAGAGGGCATGATTCGGAACGTCCTGTCTGATGGCTTTTCATGGGTGGTTGTTTACGGTCTGCTGGCAGTCGTTGTCATTGCCGCGCTGGTATACACCCACGGTGCATTCGTCAACATCGACCCCGGCCTGACTGCTGCCGGTATCCAGACGGGCCTCTACAAAGGCTTCCTGCTGCTGCCCGGCCCGTTCACTTATCCGTACTACTACTCGCTGTTCTCCTACAACGACAAAAATGAAGATGGCACCCAGCACGGCAACATGAAAAAGTCCTTTGTGCTGGCTGGCGTGATGTTCGGTGTCTACATGGTGCTGGCTGCGCTGCTCACATGGGTCAATTTCAGCCCACTGCTGAACACGCTCAAGGCTATCCTGATCACCATCATTGCGCTGTCCTCGCTGTCCACCTACCTCTATTCGGAGTATCTGGTGTTCGGTGAGAACATCGGCTTTCTCATTGACGTGCTCACTGTTACCTCGTGGCAGCTCGTGATCCCGCTGGGTGTCATGGGCATCTGGACGCTGATGAGTGAGCTTCGGGTGTACATCATCATCTTTGTGCTGCTGGCCTCCGTGGTCCTGCACCTCGTTTCTGACCGAAAGGAGGATGCACGATGAAAATCACGGTAAAGAAGCTGTCCGAGCTGCACAAGCCCGCCCACAACATCCGCCGGCATTCCGAGAAGCAGTTGACCGAGTACATCCGCAGCGTATGAAATCGTCCTTGCCAGCGCTCATGCGGGCAGGGGCTTTATCTCGAGGAAAGGAATCATCACTATGGACTACTATGATTTTGTGGCATCCGCCATTGCTGCCGTCGCCAGCCTCTATAATGCAAACGCTGAGCTGGCACATCTCCAGAAGATCGGCGTGAAAGACGTGTGCGTACTCTGGTGCGGCAGCACCCTTCAGAACAACAAGGCTTGGCTGTCCACCACCGTCCCTGACTGTATGTACTACGAGGCAACCTACGACGGCGACAAGAAGGAGCTGCGTCTGGATGCCTATAGGAAGATTCAAAGCGTGAGCATTCCCTGCTGAAAGGAGCACGACACCATGAACACCGTAACCGTATACGCCTGTCCCAGCGTCCCTATGGACAGCATCGAGTGTACCATCAAGTATGACCCTGCTGTGGTCGAAGCCTTTCTGCATCCGCCCAACAGCGGACAGGAGCGGGCCGACGATGGCTCGTTCGGTGACGAAAAGGTACTGTGACGGGGGTGCCCCACACTGAGCGGGCTCGACGACCCCGAAACCAAGCTAGTTAGTGAGGGAAAAATCAGTCATTTCGTTACGGTTTGTATAATGACTTCGCTGTGATTTTCCAAAGAGTTTTACAAAAAAGGAGGTGGTTTCTGAATGCCGACAAAAGAAAGAGTTGCTGACATGACTGTGACCACCACCCAACTGGCCGCCGTGCTGGGCATCACGAACCGCAGGGTGCAGCAGCTCACACAGGATGGGGTGCTCACCACCGTCAGTCGAGGAAAATTTGTCCTTGGTGACGCAGTGCAGGCTACAATGCCAGCACTGCCCGTGGCGGGCTGACCAAAGAGGAAGCGGCAGAGGCCAAAAAGCTGGACCACATCAAGCAGAAAGCAGAAGCTACGCTCAAAGCCAGCAAAGCGAAAATCGCTCAAGCTGAGGCAAAAGAGCTGTCCGGGCAGATGCACCGCAGTGAGGATGTGGCCGCTATGACCTCTGAGCTTATCTACACCGTCCGGGGTGCGCTGATGGCGCTGCCCAGCCGTGTTGCCATCAATGCGGCTGCTCTGTCTGACCCGGCAGAGGTGGCAGAGTATATGCGTGGCGAGGTGAATCAGATAGCCGAGGAAATCGCCATGTTCCGTTACGACCCGGCAAAGTATGAGGCCCGTGTCCGTGAACGCAAGGCGTGGGCTGAAAAGCTGGCTGGTGACGACGATGAGTGAGAATGCAGCGGTTGACCGTCTGAATGCTCTGGTGTCAAAGCTGGTGGCAGCTATCCGGCCCCCGCCCAATGTGTCCGTGAGCGAGTGGGCCACACAAAACCGCGTCCTGTCCCCGGAAGCGTCTGCCGAGCAGGGCCGCTGGCGTAACAGCCGCACGCCCTATCTGGTGGAGATCATGGACGCATTCTCCGACCCGCGCATCCATCATATCGTTGTCGTTGCGTCCTCACAGGTCGGCAAGTCGGAGTTTGAAAACAATGTCATAGGCCGCACCATTGACGTTGACCCCGGCAGTATTCTTTTCATCCATCCCCAAATGACGGATGCCAAGGAGTACAGCAAGCTCCGTATCGCCCCCATGATACGAGACTGCCCTACACTGCGGGCCAAGGTCGCGGAGAAAAAGAGCCGGGACAGCGGCAACACGATTTTGCAGAAAAGTTATCCCGGCGGCATCCTGACCATGTGCGGATCTACCGAGGCGCACGCTCTGGCATCAAAGCCATCCGCTATGTGCTGGGTGACGAGCGTGACCGCTGGGCAGTGAGTGCCGGCACAGAGGGCGACCCTTGGGAACTGGCAATGGCCCGGCAGACCACTTTCTACAACGCAAAGGCTGTGGAAGTCAGCACACCCACCATCAAGGGACACAGTGCCATTGCCAAGTCCTATGTCAAGGGCACGATGGAGCGCTGGGTATCCCAGTGCCCGCACTGCAAGGGATTCCATGAACTGCGTTGGGAAGATATTCGGTACGAGTATGACACCATCGAAACCCACGGAGAGAAAACCTACAAGGTCAAGGACGTGTGGTATCTCTGCCCGGAGTGCGCCTGCATTTCGGACGAAGTGACCATGAAGCGGGCACCAGCTCACTGGCAAGCGGAAAATCCCGCCGCTATGAGAACGGTATCCGCAGCTTTTGGCTGAACAGCTTTGTTTCGCAGTGGGCAGCATGGAAAGATACCGTGCTGAAATACCTGAATGCCCTGGGCGATACCAAGAAGATGCAGGTTGTCTACAACACCCGTCTGGGGCTGCTGTGGGAAGATCGCGGCGATGTGCAGGACGAGGACACCATGCTTGGCCGCAGGGAGGAATACCCTGCGGAACTGCCGGATGGTGTGCTGGTGCTGACCGCTGGCGTTGATACGCAGGACGACCGCATGGAGTACGAGATCGTGGGCTTCGGCCACTTCGGGGAAACATGGGGCATCGAAAAAGGCATCATCTCTGGCCGCCCGGACAGTGACGAGGTCTGGCAGCAACTGGACGAGCTGGTTTTCGACCGCAAGCTGAAATTCGCTGACGGCCTAGAGCTGCCCGTTTCCATCAAATTTGTAGACGAGGGCGGCCATTTCACCCAAGAGGTGCGCCAGCGCTGCCATGACCGCATCGGCAAAAAGGTTTTCTGCATCAAGGGCTTTCCCGGCTCCGACCGGCCGTTCACAGGCCCGCCAAAGCAGGTGAAAATCACGGTGCAGAACCGCTACATCGGGATGTGCTGGCAGTACCAGTTGGGCGTTGACGCTGGCAAGCAAATCATCATGGACGATTTGAAAGTGCAGGAGCCGGGCCCTCGGTACTGCCACTTCCCACGCCGGGACGATTACGCCTCGGCTACTTCAACGGCCTCTTGTCAGAGCATTTGATATACAAAGAGGGCCACCGCAACCCGTGGCAATGGGATAAAATCTCCGGCCATGAGCGAAACGAACCTCTTGACTGCCGAAACTATGCCATAGCGGCCTACAAGGTGCTGCCGAAAGACCTTGATGCCATCGACCGGGCGCTGAAAAGGCTGCGCGGCAAGGCACCAGAGGCACCGGCAGCCCCGGTGATAAATATTCAACAACCCGTCTCCCGTCCCCAGCCGTCCCCCGGCCGGAGGCGGGAGAACTTTTTAGACGACTGGTGAGGTGTGAGTTATGGATACCGTGACCATCAAAAAGCGGCTGGAGTTCCACACGAAGCGGCTTGATAACCTGTATGTGGCCTACAACAAGCTGCTTTCCGGTGGCGTGAAAAGCTACCGTCTGGACGACCGGGAACTCACACGTCTTGACCTCGGCAAGCTCAGCGATGAGATCAAAGATGCCGAGGAAAAGGTCGATGAACTGACCGCACTGCTGAACGGCCAGAGTGCCCGCAAGGCATTCTCCGTTATCCCGCGCGATTGGTGATCCTTTAGGGTGACGGCCCGAAAGGGCCTTTGCCGCGGGCTGGCTGCTTTTTACTCCTTTCCCCAGCCAGCCCGCTTAGTTTGAAAATTACGGAGGCGATTACTCTTGAGTGTCAGATACCGCGTCACCGCTGCACCGCAGGCCAGCGGCTACAGCGAGGCGGGCGCATCCTACAAACGGCGTGCGCTGCGGGCTTTCTTCCCCAACAGCAACTCTCCGAGCAGCGATATTCACGACAACGCAGATATTCTGCGGCAGCGGAGCAGAATGCTCTACATGAGCGCACCTGTTGCGACCAGTGCCATCAACACGAATCGAACGAAGATCGTTGGCACCGGGCTGACCTTGAAAGCGACCGTTGACCGAAACGTACTGGGGCTATCCCCGGAAAAAGCCAAAGAGTGGCAGAGTAAAACCGAGGCAGAGTTCCGGCTTTGGGCCGAAAACCGCCGCAGTTGTGATGCCATGGGGCTGAACGATTTCTACGGCTTGCAGCAGTTGGCCCTGAAAAGCTGGCTTATGAGTGGTGATGTGTTCGCCGTGGTGAAAATTCGTGACCCGGACAAGCTGCACCCCTACGGGCTGCGGCTGCATCTGGTGGAGGCTGACCGTGTGTCCACCCCGGATAAGTTCGGCGGTATGCTGGATGGCCTGGGCTATACCGAGGGCACAAACCCCAACACCGGGAACAAAATCTATGATGGTGTGGAAGTGGACAGCAGCGGCATGATCGTGGCCTACCACGTCCGCAACACATATCCGCATGAGTGGCGGAATGACATCACCAAATGGCAGCGAGTGGAGGCGGTCGGTGCGACAACTGGGCTGCCCCAGATCCTGCACATTATGGAGTCCGAGCGTCCGGACCAGTACCGTGGTGTCCCGCTCATTGCACCCATCATCGAACCGCTGCTCCAGCTTCGCAGATATACGGAGTCGGAACTGCTGGCAGCTCTGGTGCAGAGCTTCTTCACGGCATGGATTGTCACCGATACCCCGAAGAACGCTATCCCGTTTGACGAAACCGGCAGCGGAGATCTCGGCGGTGTTCCTGTGGACAACCCAAAGGCTGACAACGCCAGCCACAGCCCGAACGAGTATGAGATGGGGCCGGGTACGGTTGCGCACCTCGGCAAGGGCGAGGACATCAAGTTCGGAAACCCCAATATTCCCACCGCAGGGTTTGATACGTTCGTCAAAACGCTGTGCAAACTCATGGGTGGTGCCATTGAAATGCCGTATGAGCTGTTGCTGAAAGAGTTCAACGCCAGCTACTCGGCCAGCCGTGCCTCTCTTTTGGAGGCATGGGAAGGTATCAAGATGCGGCGTGCATGGCTGGTAGGCAGCTTCTGCCAGCCGGTATATGAAATTTGGCTTTCTGAGGCTGTGGCCCGTGGACGAGTAATCGCCCCGGGCTTTTTTGATGACCCTCTGGTGCGTGCTGCATGGTGCGGCGCACGGTGGATTGGGCCTGTGCAGGGCACCCTTGACCCGAAGAAAGAGGTCGAGGCTGCCGTGCTCCAGACCCATCACGGCTTCCGCACCCATGAGCAGGTCACGCGCGAGCTGGGCGGCGGCGACTGGGAGGACAATGTCGCAGAGCTGGCCCACGAAAATGAGCAGCTCAAAGCTGCGGGCAGCGAGGGCGTAATCGAAACCACAGAAAGTGTCACTACACAGGGAGGTAAAGAAAATGCCGAAAGCACCGAGTAGCACCCCGATGGTGAGCATCCAGCGGCCCTGCTATGCAATGGCCAGCACTGACGGCCAGAGCGCTGACATCACCATGTACGGCCAGATCGTGGACACGCAGCCCACGGATTGGTGGACGGGTGAGCCGATTCCGGGTCAGTACATCATTGAGAGCGAGTTCCTGTCCGACTTGCAGCAGGTCGAGCATTGTTCGGAGATCACCATCCGCATGGACAGCGTGGGCGGCGATGCTGGCGTTTCCATCCTGATTCACAACAGGCTGCGTGAGCTGGCCGCCAAGGGCACGAAACTGACCTGTATTGTGGACGGCGTGGCCATGTCCGGCGGCAGCCTTATCATGTGCGCCTGCGACACCGTCAAGGCCAACCCATCCAGCCTCGTGATGATTCACAAGTGCTGGTCGCTCATCTGGGGCAACTACAACGCCGATGAACTGCGCAAAGCCGCAGATGCCAACGACGCATGGGATAAGAGTCAGGTTTCCATCTATAAGCGGAAGACCGGCCTCTCCGAGACCGTGCTTTTGCACATGATGTCCGATACCACCTACATGACCGGCAAAGAGGCCGTGGAAAAGGGCTTTGCAAATGAGCTGCTGGATGATGCCGAGCCGGTGGAGATCTCCGCAAGTGCCGACCGGCAGACCATCTACGCCAAGGGCCACGCCCTGCACCTGAGACCGGGCACAAAACTGCCCGGCAATATTCCTATGGCTAAAGCGGCTGCACCTGCGACCGCTACTGCAAATACACCGGCGGCACCCGCCGCCCAGTCCAACGAAGGAGGACATACCACTATGGCAACTACCATCGAGGAGCTTCGCAAGGAAAACCCGGAGCTGTGCCGCCAGCTTGAGCAGAGCGCTTCTGAACAGGCATCCCAGAACGAGCGCACCCGTCTGTCTGAAATTGACGAGGTGGCCAACCTGTTTGACCCGACTATGGTTCAGGAGGCCAAGTACGGCAAGACCGCTTGCGATGCCCGCGAGCTGGCTTTCCGCGCTGCCAAGGCCGCAGCTGCGCAGGGCCACGAGTTCCTGAAGAATCTGGCGGCCGACAATCAGGCATCCGGTGCCCAGGCGTGGAGGCCGTGCCGGGCGCATCCGCAACCGGCGACCCGGAGTCCCTGCCCGATGCAACGGGCAATGCACCCAAGACCCCGGCTGAACGCATGGCTGCGGCTGATGCTGCCGTCGCTGCGCTGCTTGACGGGGACGAGAAAAAGTAAGGAGGAACACTACAATGACTGAGCTGAACAAAAGACTGGGCAGCATGGATTATGACGGCCTGATTGCCGACATCTATCCTAAGCTGGTGGTCAGCGGCGGCACCATCCGTAAGCTGGCCGAGGCTGCCACCATCAAGCGTGGCACCATTCTGGCAAAGTCCAGCGGCACTTCCGGCGATGGCAAACTGGTGGTGCTGGGCACCGCGGCCACTGGCGACGAGGTGCTGACTGCCAACTGCATCCTGTGTGATGATGTGGACGTTGGCACTGCTGACGATGTGACCGCCCCGGTGTACCTGATGGGCTGCTTCAACTCCAACAAGGTTACCGTGGCCGACAGTTACGCCATGACCGAGGCCGACAAGGATGCCCTGCGCAACGGTGGCATCGTCTTCAAGGCCGCTGCACCCGCACTGTAAGGAGGATATAACAATGCCTGCTGAACTGAATTTCTTTGACACCTATACCTGATGGCCGTGCAGAAGCGCATTGTGCCCAAGCAGACTTTTTTCCGTGACCGCTACTTTCCCACGGAGGAGGGCGACATCTTCAGCTCCAACAAGGTGCTGACCGAGTACATGGACGGCGACCGCAAGATGGCAGCCTTTGTGTCGCCTCGTGTCGGCGCAATCCCGATGGAGCGCACGGGCTACGAGGTCCACGAGTTTGAGCCTGCGTCCATCGGTGTGAGCCGTCCTCTGACCTCTGATGACCTGACGAAGCGTGGCTTCGGCGAGGCCATCTATGCCAACAGCACCCCTGCCCAGCGTGCCGCAAAACTGGTCCAGAACGATCTGGCTGACATGGATGGCCGTATCACCCGCACCGAGGAGTGGATGTGCGCACAGACCATGCTGGACAACGGATGCGTCATGCAGGAGATGATCGACAACGTGACCAAGGGCGAGGCAAAGGTCGTGAATTTCTACAATCCCGGCCACGAGAACGACCACATCTACACTGCCGCCCACAAGTGGAACGAGGAAGGTGGCAATTTCTTTGGCGACGTTCCGGCTATGTGCCGGCTGCTGTCCAAGCGTGGTCTGCGCGCTGCCGACCTGCTGCTGGGTGCTGATGTTTATGACGCAGTGATGAATCTCGAAAAGGTTCAGCGTCTGCTGGATAAGAATTCCGGCATCATCATTGGCCAGATTGAGCAGCAGCTGAGCGCATACGACGGTGTTGTCTACGGTGGCACCCTCAACTTCCGCGGCTACAAGTTGAATCTGATTTCTGTTGATGAAACCTATGTGGATTCCACCGACAAGGAGCAGAGTTACTTCCCCAAGACCGATGCCGTGATTACGGCTCCCGGCTGCGGCCATCTGATGTATGGTGCTATCACTCAGATCAACTACGGCGACACCATCCAGTCCACCATTTCTGGCCGCCGTGTTCCGAAGTTCAGCATCGATCAGGAAAACGACACTCGCAAGACCGCCCTGAAGTCTCGTCCTCTGGCTGCACCCAAGAACTACATTCCGTGGATTCGCGCCAAGAACATGGTCGGTTAAGCCGGCCTGAAAGGAGTACACCGATGATTGTTGAAATTCTTTGCGGTGGCTACGGCTGCCCCACCAAGACTGGTGTTCACACTGTTGCGCATGGCGAGCGGTGTGAGGTCAGCGATGCCGAAGCAGCCCGCCTTATCGGGCTGGGTGTGGCGAAATGCGCGTTTTCTGCGCCCACTGCCCCGGAAACCGCCCCTGCGGACGTTCCGGCAACTGCGGAAGGTAACGACACCCCCGCAGCCGAAGCCTCGCAGAACGGCTCTGAGGCGGCACACCTCGACCCCGACCAGCTGCAGAGCATGACCGTAGCCGAGCTGAAGAAATTGGCTGCGGATATGGGCATCGAAACCAAGCAGCTCAAGACCAAGGATGAACTCGTCGAGCTATCTGCGCCGAGGACGTTGTTCCCGGTGACGAGAGCACCGAGGCCCCGGAGCTGTCTGCTGCGATGCCCACCGCATGAGCGGCTTCAAGGACGCTGTGCAGGAAGACCTGAACAGCGTCTTTCTGAATCTGGACGAGTTCGCAGAAACGCACACGGTCTACTATGACGGTGAGGAGTATTCGGATATTCCCATTGTCATGACCGGCCTCTCCGAAAAGGAGCGGGTGCGTCAGAGCATCAGTGACCATGCAGAGGGCATATACCGGGTAAGCCGGGTGCTGCATTGCGATATTGCAGCTCTCGGCGGGAAGCAGCCGGAGCAGGGCTGCAAGCTGGGCATTGACGAAGACGGATTTGTCCGCAGCTACTATGTGGCATCCTCTGTCTGCGAAATGGGGATGCTGCGGGTAGAACTGGAGGCGATTGACGAATGAGCGATGTGACAACGGACACCATGATGCACAGCGTGACAGCTGGCATCGCTGTTGACATTGCAGAGGAGGGGTTTGACCGCGTGTCAGCCATCCTTTCCGGAATCCCCGGAGGTGCCAATCGTGCTGTAGGATCTGCGCTGGCTCGCGCCGCTGCCGCCGGAAAAACGGTGGCGAAGCGGGCAGTCACGCAGGAGTATGCCATCAGCAGCAGCGAATTTTCCAACCGCACAAAGAATATCAACAACATCCAGCGGGGCAGCAATGGTGAGGTTTCCATCAACTTCGGCTACCGTGGCAGCGTTATCCCCCTTAGAGTTTTCGACACCAAGGTGGACCGCAGCGGCCGCGTGGTAACTCGCGTGAAGAAATCCGGCGCAAGACAGGCACTGGACCACGCTTTTGAGGCGAAGATGGGCTCTCACTATGGCATCTATGAGAGGCAGGGAGAAAAACGGTTCCCAGTCAAGGAATTGTTTGGTCCTGCCACCCCGCAGATGATGTACTCCAACGAGAATGTTATGGACTCCATCGAGGCGAAAATGGCCTCTACCTACGAGGAACGCATTGAGCACGAGATTACACGAGTTTTGAATGGATGGGGTGTGTGATATGACCAGTGTGGTTTTGCTTGAACAGCTGAAAGCATTCACCGAGAAAATCATGTCCGACATGATTCTTCCGGTGGCTATGCAGCAAGGCGATACCGAACAGGCCTACCGTGCCCCGGAAGTTTACCTGATGCGGTTGCCTGACAGCAGGGCTGCCAAGAAAAAGGCTCCCTACATCATCCACCGGGTCATTCCGCTGGCAACGGAGCAGCAGCCTGGCAACGAGGAGCGCACGGTCGTGTCTGTGCGATCTATTTTCTGCTGCTACAACCCGGACGAACAGGAGGGTGACCTTGCGCTCCTGAACATGATGGAGCGTTTCCGGGTGGAGCTGCTGAAAGTCCGCAAGGTGGGCGGTGTCGGAGCTGATGGAAAGCCCCGGTATCAGTTTACTCTCGACATTTCCCCCGACCACAAGTTGGAAAGCATTCCTTATGACGAGGAATCGAAGCCCTACTATGCCGGAGAAATGATCACCTACTGGAAGCTGCCGACCGTGCAGCAAACGGAGGACATTGAATTATGGCGGTGAAAAAGACCGCGGCGGAACAGAACGCCGAAAACGCCGTGAGCGCGAGCCTGCACAGAGCAAGCCCGGCGTTTCTATTTACGTCGGCCCGTCCATTCTGGGCTACATCCAGAAAAACACGATTTACCCCTGCGCTGCTGCGGAGGCCGTAGAGCGTGATGATGTGAAGATTGCCACCGAGAAATATCCCGGTGTGGCCGACTTCATCATCAATGTGGACGAGCTGCACACCACGCCTGAAAAGGCAAAAGCACGCGGCGAGGCCATCCTTGCATTTGCAAGGATGCTCGCCAAATCCAAGTAAGGAGGAATACATACTATGGCAGATCATGGTATCAATGTCAGCCGCGCCGATACCGCCGTGGCGACACCGAACACCGCAACCTGCGGCATCCCCTTTGTCATCGGCACCGCACCGCTGTCCAAAGCGACCGGTACCGCTGCGACCGCTGGCCTCCCGGTGCTCTGCACCAGCTATGATGAGGCAAAGGAGCATCTGGGCTATGACGACGACTGGGCCAAGTACACCGTCTGTGAGGTGATGTATTATCACTTCAAGCTGTGCGCCTGCCAGCCGGTCATTTTCCTGCCCGTTGGCGAGACCGCCGAGGCTTCCGATGTGGCTGCCGCCGTTGAGCAGGTTGAGCTGTGCCTGACTATGTTCGGCATCGTGCCCGACCTGATTATGGCTCCCGGCTTTTCCAATGATGCCACTGTTGCGGCTGTTCTGGACGCAAAGGCTGGCTCCATCAACGGCATGTTTACCGGCAAGGCTCTGGTGGACATTTCCGCAAAGACCTATACCGCTGCGGTTCAGGCGAAAAACAGCGGCACCTATACCGAAAAGACCATCCTGTGCTGGCCCAACGGCACCCTCGGTGATCTGCGTTTCCACGGCTCCACCGTCGAGGCGGGCTGCCTTGCAGAAACCGATACCGGCAACGAGGGCATTCCCTATGAAAGCCCCTCCAACAAGACCGTTCACATCGACGGCCTGTGCGATGACGATGGCAGCACCATCAACCTGACCTATAATCAGGCCCTTGTTGTTGATGCTGCAGGCATCTGCACCTTCCTGAACTTCATGGGCGGCTGGACCGCTTGGGGCAACCATACTGCGTGCTACCCCAAGTCCACGGATGTGAAGGACTACTTCATCCCGCTCAGCCGTATGTTCGACTACGTCTCCAACACCCTCATCAAGACGTTCTGGAGCAAGCTCGACAAGCCGATGAACCGTCGTCTCATCGACACCATTCTGGATAGCGCCAACATCTGGCTGAACGGTCTGGTGGGCGCAGGCTATCTGCTGGGTGCCCGTGTGGAAATGCTGGAAAACGAGAACCCGCTGACCAGCCTGATGGCGGGCAAAATCAAGCTGCACGTCTACATGACCCCGCCCTCTCCGGCGCAGGAGATTGATTTTGTGCTGGAATATGACGCTGACTATGTGACCAGCGCACTCCAGTCCTAAAAAAGGAGGCACTACAATGGCAATCGATCAGAGCGTTATCAACTTCGCGGTCTATGAGGACAGCGTGGAGTATCTGGGTATGTCGAAAGTTACCCTGCCGGACGTTACCTTTCTGACGCAGAGCATTTCGGGCGCTGGTGTCGGTGGTAACGTCGAAGCGGTCATTCTGGGCCATTTGGAGGCTATGACCCTTGGTCTGGAATTCCGCACCACCACGCCGCAGTCCGTCCAGCTGTCGGAGCTGCGCCGCCACAGCATTGACCTGCGTGTGGCGAACCAGTATGAGGATCCTGTTGCGGGCACGGTCGAGGCACGGAAGGAAAAGCATATTTTCGTGGTCGTGCCCAAATCGACCAAGGGCGGCACCATTGCACCCGCAACGCCCACCTCTGGCTCCGGTGAATACGCTGTCCGCTACTGGGCAACGTACATCAACGGTAAGAAGGTGCGTGAACTGGACCCCCTCAACTTCATCTGCTACATCAACGGTGTGGATTATCTGGCCGGTGTCCGTGCGGCCCTGGGCAAGTAATCCGCATATACCGTTCCGCCGGAGCTGCATTTTGCAGTCCCGGCCTATTTTTTGAGCGTGAAAGGAGCTATCCAGCATGAACGCCGTCATTGACCCGAAAGAATTTGATGCAGCTCAGGCGGCCGCCGCAAAGGCTGCTGCCGCTGCTGACCCGTACACCTACACCCACAAGCTCCAGAAGCCCCTTGACTACGAGGCAAGCACTACGAATCCCTCACGTTCGACTGGGGCAAGCTGACCGGCAATGACTCCCTCGCCATCGAGGCAGAGCTTACGGCTCTGAATCAGCCGGTTATCATCCCTCGATGAGTGCGGGCTACCTTATCCGCATGGCCTGCCGGGCGTGTACCGAGCCTATCGGTGTTGATGTCATTGGTGCTATGAGCATCCGGGACTACAACACCATCCGCACCAAAGCGAGAAATTTTTTGCTGAGGTCGGACTTGTAACCGGTGATGGCGGCGTGTGGCTGCGACGACAGGTGCTTGCAATGGCACAGGTCAACTGTACGCCTGCGCCCTACTGGCTGGAAATGCCCCTGTATCAGTTCCGGCAATGGATCCGCAGCAGCAATGACCTCATTGCCGAGCGCCAGAGAGCGAGAAAGGACGGTAAGTAGTGGCTCGTAAAGAGTGGGAGCTGCTGTTCAACCTGTCCGCCAAACAGAACAGCAGCTTTTCCAGTACATTCAAGGCTGCCCAGTCTGCCCTTGTGGAAACGCAGGGGAAGATTCAGCTGTTGAACAAAGTACAATCCGACATTTCGGCGTACCAGAAGCAGCAGCAGGCCGTAGACGCAACCCGTCAGCGGCTTTCTGTTTTGCAGCAACAGTACGACAACATCCAGAAAGAGATTCAGGAGACCGAGGGTTATTCCTCTGCGTTGGAAAACAAGCTGATTTCCAAACAAGCGCAGATCGACAAGACTGCGGCCTCCCTGAACACTTATGAGCAGCGTTTAGCTGCCACCGGGAACGCCCTGCACGAGGCCGGCGTGGATACCACGCAGCTGACAGCAGAAAGCGTCCGGCTGGAAACTGAGGTCGATAAGCTGAAAGACCAGCAGGTTGACCTTAAAAAGACCATGGACGAGGCCGGAGAGGGCGCAAAGGGATTCGGTGAAAAATCGGTCGAGGCGCTTGAGACGGTCGAGGCCACGCTGGCCACGGTCGGTATTTCAAAGGCCCTCGGAGAAATCCGGGATGCCTACATGGACTGCATCAACACCGCAGGCGATTTTGAAGCATCCATGAGCAATGTCGAGGCACTCTCCGGCGCTACCGGCGAGGAATTGACGGCCCTGTCCGACAAGGCCAAGGAAATGGGCGCAACCACGAAATTCACCGCTGGTGAATCGGCTGATGCTCTGTCCTACATGGCTTTGGCAGGCTGGGACACCCAGTCTATGCTGGAGGCATCAGCCGGTGCTGAATCTGGCTGCTGCCGCCAACATGGATCTGGCGCAGGCATCCGATATTGTTACCGACTATCTGACTGCCTTTGGTCTGAAAGCCTCTGACACCACGCACTTTGTCGATGTGATGGCCTACGCCATGGCTCACTCCAACACGGACGTGATCCAGCTGGGCGAGGCATACAAGGCGTGCGCATCCACCGCCACCTCCCTCGGCTACTCGGTCGAGGAAACCACCGCTGTGCTGGCTACCATGGCCAACGCCGGTGTCAAGGGCGGCGAGGCTGGCACGGCCCTGAACGCCATCTTCACCCGCCTTGCAACCAACACGAAAGAGTGCGGGGACACCCTTGCAGAATACGGTGTGCAGATTTATGATGCGCACGGCAATATGCAGAGCCTGTCCAGCATCCTCACAGGCATGGCCGGTATCTGGGACACCCTGACCGACCAAGAGCAAGCCAACCTTGCAAAGGTCATTGCCGGCACGAACCAGTATTCCAAACTGCAAACCATCATGGCCGGGTGCAGCGAGGCCGCAGCCGAGGGCGGGCAGTCTTTTGCGGACTACACCGCAGCTCTGAACGACTGCGCCGGATCTGCCGATAAAATGGCAGGCACCATGCTCGACAACATGAACGGCAGACTGACGCTGATGCAGTCCGCAGCAGACGGCCTGAAAATCGCCATCGGTGAGGATTTGACCCCGGTGATGTCGGATTTGTACGATGTCGGCGCGGAAGTCCTGGGCTGGATGCAGGGATTTGTAGAGGAAAATCCCGGTGTGGTCAAGGGAATTGCGGCAGGAACCGTCACGTTGGGCGGCCTGGTCGGCACGCTGACTGCGGTTTCAGCTGGCATAAAACTAGCTCATGCGGCGGCAACTCTGTTCACTGGCTCTCTGGCGGGACTTGCTGGCCCGCTGACGCTTGCATCTGTGGCGATTGCAGGAACGGTTACGCTCGTCACGGCACTGGCAACATCTGCCGATGCGACGGTGCCCTCTGTAAAGGAGCTGACCAGCGCCGCTCGTGACATGGGCGACAGCATGGAAGAAGCGAGCGCAAGCTACGATTCCACCTGTCCAACATGGCAGCGACCGCCAGCGTTGCGGACCAGTACATCAGCAAGTTGGAGGCCATCGAGGCCGCCACAAATGGGAACACGGACGGAAATGCCGAATACCACGACACGCTGGCCCGGCTGTCTGTTCTGGTGCCCAGTCTTGCAGATGATATTGACCTTGAGACCAATTCCATCAAGGGCGGCACCGCAGCGCTGCGCCAGCACACGGATGCCTATGTGGCGGATGCCAAGCACAGGCCCGGCAGGAATACCTGAACACCCTTTATGACCAGTACAACAATGTGCTGGTTGAGAGTGCTGAGAACGAAACCAAGCTGGCGACCGCGCAGGCAAAGGTGGAAAAATCCAATGCCGGCATGTCTGCTGCCTACGATAAGCTGCTGACCACCCTCGGCCTGACGGATGAGCAGTTCAAGCTCACCTACGGCACGGTGGAAGATCTGCCGTGGCGCACCATGAGCGAGGATGTGCAGCAACTGCGCACTGAGTATATGGGGTACTCGGATGACCTTGTCACTGCCCGGCGGGAGGTCGAGAACTACACCGCCGCCGTAGAACAGGATCAGGAGGCTATCAATGCCGCCGAGGCCGAGTATCAGGAGGCCAGCGCGCAGTCGATGCCTGAATGCTTCGCAGCAGTCCGCCGCCGACAGCGCAGACGATGTTGCAGCGCAGCAGCAGAATGTGGCGAATGCCATCTCTGATGCAGAGCTTCGGATTCAGGACATCATTGCAGCCTACAAGGATGCCTATGATGAACCTACGGCAGCATCAGCGGCCAGTATGCGTTGTGGGATTCTGCGGAAAAGGTCGTTTCGACCTCCGCTGCATCCATCAACAATGCACTGCAAAGCCAGATCACCTACTGGGACAACTACAACCAGAACCTCGAAAAGCTGAACGAACGGGCGGCTGACATCGACGGTCTGAGTGAAATTATCGCCAGTTTTGCGGATGGCAGCAAGGAATCCGTCAATGCGATTGCCGGTATGGCCTCGGCCTCGGATGCTGATCTCGCCAAAATGGTTGAGAACTATGCTGCACTGAAAGAAGCGCAGGATACCACCAGCGAATCTATCGCCGACCTCAAGACCGGCATGAGCAATTCTATGGACGAAATCGCCAAGACCGTAGCCGATACCGTATCGGAAATGGACATGAGCGACGAGGCCACGAAAAGCGCCAAGGAGACGATTCAGGCTTCATCGATGGCGCATCCAGCATGATGCCCCGTGTGCAGGAAGCCTATGCCAAAATCGCCTCGGCGGCCTCTACTGCGCTGGCAGGCTCCAACGAGCGCTACAATGTCAACCACGGAATCCCCGGATATGCTGTTGGTACGGAAGATGCGGCTCCCGGCTTTGCCCTCGTTGGTGAGCATGGCCCGGAGCTGGTCTACTTCAACGGCGGGGAATCTGTTCTGACGGCCTCGGAAACCAGACGGGAGATGGAGAGCGCAAGCGTTACCCCCATGAGCGCTGAGCTACCAGAGAGCAGCGGCGCATCCTCGGCACGCAGCACGGCTCATATATCGCTCTCGCCGGTTTACCACATCTCGGGTATATCTGATACTTCCGAGCTGCAAAACGTCCTGAATGCCCAGAATGACAGCCTGAGAGAACTTGTTCTTGAAATCATGAAAGACGCAGAGGACGATGATCTCAGAGGGAGGTATGCATGAGTAAAACCTATACGACTGTGCAGGGCGACCGCTGGGACAGCGTGGCCTATAAGCAGCTCGGCAGTTGCGCCTATGCTCCCAACCTGATGGCTGCCAACCCGAAGCACCTGGGCTATTTTGTGTTCCCAGCCGGAATCGTTTTGACGCTCCCGGATACCGAGACACAAACCAGCTCCACTTTGCCCCCGTGGAAGAAGGTGGTCACATGAGCGACGAAAACACCGCCCGCCATGCCGAGTGTACGGTAGAGTTTGACGGCGTGGACATCACCAGCAGCATCAAGCCCTACCTGCTGTCGCTGACATTTACCGATAATGAGGAAGATGCCAGTGACGACCTGCAGATCAAACTCCAAGACCGGGAGGGTGTTTGGATGACCGACTGGCTCCAGAAGATGCTGGACGGCGATGTGTCGGCCGCATCATCTGATGGCTACAAGGTTGGTGACGTGGTGCAGTTCCTTGGCGGTCCACACTACAAGGCATCTACCGACAAAAAGGCAAACGGAACACCAAAGGCTGGCCCGGCCAAGATCACCATCATCAAGCAGGGCGCGCTGCACCCGTACCATGTTATTCACACGGACGGAACGTCCCGGGTCTATGGCTGGGTCGATGCCAGCAAGATCTCCGGTAAATCTGGCGGCAGTTCTTCCGGCAGCAGTGAAGGTGGCCTGAAAATCCGGGCTACCATCACGGCCTGTAACTGGCACTCTGACGGAAAGGATGAGGCGCTGGACTGCGGGGAGTTTGAGCTGGATAGCATAAACGCATCCGGCCCGCCCGACATTATCACCATAAAGGCCACGGGGCTGCCCTATACCAGCCAGATCCGGCAGACCAAGCAGAGCAAGGGCTGGGAAAAGTACAAGTTATCCGGCATCGCCAATGAAATGGCGAAGAAGAACGGTATGAAGTCCCAGTTCCTTGCGAAAAAGGATCCTGAGTATAAGCGTGTGGAGCAGTACCGCTGCTCTGACATCGACTTCCTGTCGCAGTTGTGCCATGATGCCGGCTTGTCGCTGAAATGCACAGACGGCAAACTCGTTATCTTCGACCAGAAAGAATACGAGGGAAAAGATTCTGCATGGACTGTCACCAAAGACGACAAAAGCTATATCAAGTGGAGCCACACGCTCGGCCAGGCCGGAACGCAGTATGCGTCCTGCCGGGTGTCCTATGTTGGGCCGAACGGCAAGCCCATTGAGGGTATCGCCTACGTCAAGGACTACGATGCCAAGAGCAAAACCAACCAGCAGCTGGAAGTTTATGCCCCGGTCACGAGCAAGACCGAGGCCAAAGAACTGGCTGCCAAAAAGCTCCGGTTGCACAACAAGTTTGAGCGTCAGGTTGGCTTTACCTACCACGGCGACCCAGGCAAGGTTGCAGGCCTGACGTTTGAAACCAAGAGCTTCGGGCCGTGGGATGGAAAGTACATCGTGAAGCAGGCCAAGCATACCGTGACCGGCTCTGGCGGGTACACCACGCAGGTTTCCGGCCGTCATGTTTTAGGAGGGTACTGATGAACACCGCTGTTGACGTTCGCTCGGTAAAGTCACCGATGTGAACAAAGAAAAGCGCCTTGTCCGCTGCAAATTTGAGGACACCGGCATCACGTCCGGCTGGCTCCCGGTGATGCAGCACTACAAAGCCATTGTCTATACGGAGTCAGCCGGCGAACACAATCACCAGTATATCCACCCCAGCCCCTACAACCTTGAGATCAAAACGACCATGGATGCTCACGCCAGATTTGGGATGAGGAAGAAAAGGTCATCGGGGCGGACAACTCCACAAACCATCAGCACAAGTCCCATGTGGTGTGGTGGCTGCCGGCCATTGATGATACGGTGGTCTGCTTGTACCTCCCGTGCTTCAATGCTGATGCTTCGTGCTGGGAGGGATTTATCCGTGATTGTCGGTTGCCTCGGAGACATCAGTTTTGCCGTGTTCGATAGCCATGTCGAGACCATCAAGAACATGGTGCAAAATGTATCTGCCAGATATACTACTCACCAGCGCGCCGGAGGCCCGGCCCTGACCGAGTTTACAGGCACCGATGCTCAAACAATTACGTTTGACATTGAACTGGCCGCATACCTCGGCGTGAATCCAACCAAAGAGCGGGAACGACTGCAAGAATGCGTCCTCAATGGGACAACGCTGCCGTTCGTTCTCGGCAATGTGGTCTATGGCAGCTATCGGTGGGTTATCAAATCTGTAAAATTCAAGACCCTGCACACAGACGCTTTCGGTACACCGACATGGATTACCGCAAGCGTTTCTTTGTTGGAATATCAGAGAGAATGAGGTGATTTTTGTGAGCAACTACTTGGTATCGGCAAACGACCTGACCACCATTTCCCTTGGGGAGCAGGATACCGTGACCAGCGTTCTGCAGAACATCGCCGTCATCCTGTCTACACCGAAAGGCACAGTGCCTTGCTACCGGGAATTTGGCATTGATATTGCGAACATTCTCGACGGCCGGAAAATGTGGCGCAGCCTATGCTCTGCGCTGCCATCGAGGAGGCCATCGAGCGGTTTGAACCTCGTGCCACCTACATGGGGACTACTTTCAAGGAAGCCCCGGACACTCCCGGGCGGATGCTGCCCGTCGTGGAGGTGAGCATCAGTGCGTAAAACCTACGAGTTCGTGTCTACGGACATGGATGAGCTGGACAGGCTGCTTGTCGCAGGATATGAGCAGTTCTTTGGCAAAACTGTGATGCCCGGTAGCCCGGAACGGCTTTTCATTTCGTGGGTCGAAGATGCCATCATGTACGAGCGTGCCCAGAATAACTGGACAGGCTGCCAAAACTTGCCCAGCAGCGCAGAGGGCGAGTATCTGGATGGCCTGGCCGAGCTGTTCTATTTGCAGGAGCGCCCCAAGGCCTACGGCGGCGACCTGCACCATGCGCTTTTACATCAGCCGAGCCCCGCCAGACGGCGGTGCTGATTCCGGCCGCACCCGTGTCACAGACGACAATGCAGCCCTGTACTGGGAAACCTCCGCAGACGAGTACGTTCCCATCGGCGCAACATACACGGATGTTCAGGTGACCTGCCAGACCGTGGGCACGGCTGGCAATGATTATGCTGTGGGGGACATCCACACCGCTGTTGACATCTACGACTACTACTCCGGCTGCTCCAATATCACGGTCAGCGCAAACGGTTCTGATGCCCCGGACGACGAGGAATTTTATGAGCTGATGCGTGACAGTCAGAGTGCATGGTCTGATGCTGGCCCAATCGGTGCCTACAAATACTTTGCAAAGAGGGTTTCCACGGAAATCGCAGATGTCGTTGCAAATTCGCCCAGCCCTGGCACGGTTTGCCTGTATGCCGTCATGAACGATGGCAGCGTGGCTGGCGAAGAAACCAAGCGTGCCATGGTTGCGGCCTGCTCACCGGATGAAATCCGGCCGCTGACGGACTATGTGATCTCCGGCGACCCGGAAGAAGTGCCCTATGATATCGACCTGACCTATTACCTGACCCGTGACGGAAGCATTTCCGCAAGTGAAGCTCAGTCCGGCGTGAATGAGGCTGTGCAGCGGTACATCCGCTGGCAGTCCGGCAAGATGGCAGGGACATCAACCCTGACAGGCTGCGGTATCTGCTTCTTTCGGCCGGCATCAAACGTGTAGACCTCAAACAGCCCGCCTTTACTCCGCTGGAAGACGGTGCGCCATCCCTTGACCGCAACGACAAGGTTCCGCAAGTGGCAAAGTTGGGCACGGTGACGATAAAGAGCGGAGGGTATGAGGATGAGTAACCACGGCCTGACTGCTGACAACATGATGCAGCAGTTTCCGATTGCGCTCCAAAAAGACCCTAAGACGGTGGCTCTGGGACAGGCCATAGCCAAGGTGATGGAATCCCGGCAGGATGAAATCGACTCCCTGCGGATTTATACCCGCATCGACGAACTGCCCGAATGGCTGCTTGACATTCTGGCTCGTGACTTCGCCGTGGACTGGTACGATAGATCCTACACCCTTGAGGAAAAAAGAAAAACCATCAAGGACAGCTTCTATGTTCACCGGCACCGTGCACAAAAGCGGCTGTTGAAAGAGCCATTTCTGCGATTTATCCCAATCCCAAAGTTTTGGAGTGGTTTGAGTACGGCGGCGATCCGTACCACTTCAAACTCCGTATCACGGTTGATTTCGCTGCAATCAATGAGGCCAAACATCAGCAGGTTTTGCAAAAAATCATCTGCTACAAAAATCTTCGGTCGCATTTGGACAGCGTCATTTACTACACGGAAACGGAGCCGAAAGCGTGCTATGTTGCAGCGATTCCCTGCGCCACAACGATGTCCTACACGGTTCTTATGCCGGGTGTTATCGAGCCGCGGGCAGTCAGCGCACACGCCTGCGCCGCTGGTGCGGTCAGCACAACTCGGATGAAAACGACCAATTGCGCTGCCCGGAACTATCCACGCCAAGGCTGTGTCTGCACAGCGCTTGCATCTGGCAGACCTGCGCAGACCTATGAAACCGTCACCATCAAGTTAGGAGGGAAATCGTTATGAGCTGGGAAAAATATGCGTATACCAGCGCCGGTGCTGCGATGCTGTCCGAGTCCATTTCGGGCGGTGCGCTCACCATCACCCGTGCTGTAAGCGGCACGGGCACCGTTGACACCGACTTGTCCGAGGAAACGGCAGTCAGCGGTGATACCTATGAGCTTAAACTGCTGGGCATCGACACCGTGGAATACAAGGGCGAAAAAGCCCGCAAAGTCAGCATTTGGACGGGCGGTGCAGATGAACCGTACTTCATGCACCAGATCGGCGTGTTTGGCCGCCTCAATGATGACCCGGAGGACACGTTGCTCTTTCTGATGCAGGATGATCGGGGCATCGAGATCCCGGCCATCGGTACTGCTGACCATGAATTCCAAATTGCTGTGCTGCTGGCCGTTTCGACCAAAGCCAATATTTCGCTCACCGTTGACCCGCAGGTTGAAGCAATTATGCGGATGGTGCGGGAAATGGTGCTGAAGGAGATCTCACAGCACAACGATGCCCCGGATGCCCATGCCAAAATCATCACCGAAGCCACCAGTAAGGCTCTGAAAGAGCTGGAGGAATCCGGCCAGATCATGTCGGAAGACAGGGTCAAAGAGCTTATCAAGGAAAGCGGCGGCGGTGGTGGCGGCAGCTCCGGCGGCTACTATGGCAAATACGACCTGACCCTTTCTGTGGACGGCTGGAAAGCCGTATCGGACAGCGAGGGTGAAATGCCGTATGCGTATACCTACGATGCAGAGTTGGCAGACTGCACCCCTGAGCTTTGGCCCAGCGGTTCCGCAACTGCCAGCTGCTTTTCTATTTCGAACAAGGCGGGTGTCCTGAACGGGTGCGAGACTTTGAACGGTATTGTTCGCTTTTTCTCTCAGCGCATCCCGGAAGCTGATATTCAGGCAGTCGTCACTCTGTTCGGGAAAGGAGGTGGCACCGGTGGACTGGTAATTGCGACCCGTGACCGGCTGGGCTGCGTGAAAATTGGCGACGGCGTGGAAGTGACCAAAGACGGTGTTATTTCTGTCCACGCCACAGTTTCCGAAGACCAGATGGCAGCTACGGATGATGTATCCGAAATGCTGGCCGAAATCTACGACAAATAAACACCAAACAACAATTTACGGAGGATACTTATTATGGCTTACAATGTTGAGAAGCTCGCAAAGCTGGGCGCACTGAAGGCGCTGGGTCTGAAGCAGAAGGCCGTTGACGAGGCCCAGAACAAGCGCATCAAGGCTCTGGAGGATGTCGGCGCACAGGCCAACGTCTTGGAGGGCGTTAAGGTGAACGGCGTTGCCCTGGCCATCGCTGAGAAGATGGTGGACATTCTGGTTGCCACCGGCTCCAAGAACGGTAGCATTTCCGTGGCTGGTACCGATGTTGCCATCAAGGGTCTGGCTGCACTGGCCTACAAGGCGAAGATTTCCCAGTCTGACCTCGACGACGCTCTGGCTGCTGTTCTGGCTGCAAAGGCCGACAAGGCCACTACTCTGGGTGGATACGGCATCACCGACGCTTACACCAAGGACGAGATCAACGCCAAGATCAGCGCTGTCTATAAGCCCGCTGGCTCTGTGGTCTTTTCTGCGCTGCCCGCTCTGGCTGAGAATGTTCTGGGCAACGTCTACAACGTGACTGATGCTTTCACCACCACCAACAACTTCGTTGAGGGTGCGGGCAACAAATATCCCAAGGGCACCAATGTCGTGGTGGTCAAGGTCGGCGATGCTACAAGTATGATGTGCTGGCCGGTTTCGTTGACCTGTCTGGCTATGTGGAGAAAGAAGCGGGCAAGGGTCTGTCTGACGAGAACTTCACTGCGGCTCTCAAGGATAAGCTGGACGGCATTGAGGCTGGCGCAAACAAGTATGTCCATCCCACCCACACCGCTGCTGCCAGCGGTTTGTACAAGACCACTGTGGATGAAGAGGGCCATGTGACCGATACCATTCCTGTGACCAAGGATGATATCACCGGCCTTGGCATCCCGGCTCAGGATACCACCTATGACGAGGCGACCACTGCCAAGGCTGGCCTGATGTCCGCTGCGGATAAGACCAAGCTGGACGGCATGGATACCACCATCGATAAGGCCATTGCGAACCATACGGCTACCGATGCCGAGGTGTCCGAGATGTTGGCAGAGATTTACGACGAGTAAGCCTCTGAGATCTCATGAGTAAAGGGGCGGCGGAGAATATTCACCGCTGCCCCTTATTTTTTTATGGGAGGTGACTTCTTTGAGCAATGCGCTCACAACTTTGGATCAGCTCCGCAGCGCTGCATCCCAGTCCAGCAATGCTACCGCCAAAGTCGCATCTACCGCCGCTGCTGCACTGGAAGAAATGCACGGACTGAAAGCAGACCGGGCAACATTCGTTTCGTTCTCCATCCTGTCACCGGCTGGAAGTCCGATTCCAGCGTCCCCGGGTATACGAAGTACATCGACATCAAGGTGGATGGTCTGACGGCGGCAGATAGCGTGGTGGTGGATGTTGTCCCGGCGAGCAGCGCAGTTGCACGAGCGGCAAATTTTGTTGCGACGGAAAGCCGTGCCGGCATCCTCCGGCTCCGTGCGGCATCGGTGCCCACAGCTGCGATTTCGGCGCAGTACCACATCATCACGGCCGCGACAGCGGCAAAGGAGGGTTAATCTTATGGCATGGGGTCCTTTTAATGCTGGTGGTGGCGGCGGTTCGTCCGGCGGCACTGCGGCAGATATTTCCTATGACAACAGCAAGTCCGGAATTTCGGCGGCGAATGTGCAGGAAGCCATTGATGCGCTTTCTGTGCTGACCCTGACGATTCAGGCCGTGCCCGCCCAGAGCGGGAGCTTGACCTATACCGGCTCCACCCAGAGTCCCACATGGAAAGGCTATGACAGCAGCATGATGACGATCGGGGGCGTGACCTCCGGCATCAATGCTGGCACCTATACGGCCACGTTTACGCCCATCGGCAA
>ENA-OQAZ01000334-OQAZ01000334.1-human-gut-metagenome-genome-assembly--contig:-NODE-334-length-26793-cov-4.182855_pt1 | contig 26793 bp, 28 predicted proteins | sample MGYA00242737_ERZ504531 | MGnify/ENA primary metagenome ERZ504531 (study PRJEB26092, sample SAMD00036244) | human gut metagenome | host: Homo sapiens | study: EMG produced TPA metagenomics assembly of... | reverse complement strand
TTTTTAATTTTTTTGAATTTTTCTATTGACATTATCCAATTCCTGAGTTATTATTAAGTGAGCAGTCGACGAGCGGAGCAAACAAAAGCGAAGCAAGCCGGTTGAAAAAATGCAGGAATGGCGGAATTGGCAGACGCGCAGGCTTCAGGTGCCTGTGGTAGCAATATCGTGTGGGTTCAAGTCCCATCTCCTGCATTCTTTTTTATTTTATCCAAAATCAAAAAAACAGAAGCGCCCAACACCGGCACTTCTGTTTTTTATTTATTTTCGTAACTGTTCAGTACCCTCACAGTTACCTTCTGAATAGTTACTATTTTTCTTTTTCAGAAAAGATCTCTCTCCCGCCCCAGAGAAGCGCACCTGTAAATATGAAAAGATCCGAAATATTAAATACGACCTTCTTAAGCTTCGGATTTTCCACATTCAGGCTCACATAATCCGTGACGTATCCCTTTCTGCGACGTTCCGTATAATTATTCAGACCGCCGCCCAGGATCATGGAAAGCCCAAGCTTGGATATGCGTGTGCCTTTTTCTCCGGAAGTACGTATATACTCCCAGATCGCACCGCCCAGCACCATAGATGCAAGATCTCTCAGGAATTCTTTATCTTTGTTTTTTAATATTCCAAGCATCATCCCGTGATTATGGCAGTTTCTTACGATCAGCCTGCCTCCCAGGCACTTTTCCTTCAGATCTTTCTTTTCCGATGTGTTGATTTTCTTCTTTATATAATAGTCCGTACCAAAGATCCCCGCCGTCAGTAAATTCCACAACATTATTCCCTCTCCTTATTTCTGTGGTCTACATAATACTCAGGCAGGCTCCCACTGGGGAAAGCCTGCCTTATATGCTTATGGTTATTCTGTTTTTTCTTCTGTTGTTTCTGTATTTTCCGGATCAGCCGCAGGCTCCTCTGTTTCTGCAGATCCCACTTCCGTTCTTTTCTCTTCCAATTCCGGATCTGATCCTGATGTTTCTGTTTCTGACGCTTCTGCGGTTTCTGCTGTTTCTACTACTTCTGACGCTTCTACTGTCTCTTCCGGATCTGCTACCACTTCTGTAGCTTCTGCGTTTTCTTCCGCTTCTGTCTCCGGTACTTCTGTCACCTCTGCCTCAGCAGCCTCTTCAAGCTCCTCATCTGCCTGCTCGATCACATCAGCAGCTTTCTCTTCCAGCTCCGCTGTAGGACACGCCGCTCCGCAATACGGACAGAAGCTGGCCTCCCGCATCACCGCCTTATGGCAGGCCGGGCAGAACTTCTCCCTTTACTGGCAGCGATCGCATCTCTGTAGTGATCCGCCTCCAGCATGTGCTGGCTGATTTCCTCGCAGATAGCTCCCGTCTCACCGTCAACGGCTTCTCCCTGCTCATAACGTGTATAGATCATCTTTCCGATATCCATCATCAGCTTTTCGGTCATACGCTCCTGTGCAGAGAGCTTGTTACGGATCTTCTGGATCTCATAGAGATTCTCTGCTCTGGAACTTAAGCCCTTTGCCTTTCTTGTCAGTGTGTTTCCCAGATCATCCCAAAAACTGCTTTTTGCCATATCTGTCACGCTCCTTTATATATTAAAGAATCTTCTTGTTTCTTATCCTTCCAGTGCCGGGATCTCCTGGCCACGCATAAGGATCTTCGGACCTCCGTTGCCCTGAATGTATCCCTCTGTGATCACAACCTCACCGATATTATCGTCCTTGGGGATCTCATACATGATATCCAGCATATACTCCTCCAGGATAGCCCGGAGAGCTCTGGCTCCTGTATGGCGTTCCAATGCCTTACGCGCAATGGCATGTAAGGCACCGTCTCAAACTCCAGTTTTACTTCATCCAGTGCCAGAAGCTTCTTGTACTGTTTCAGAATGGCGTTCTTCGGCTCCTTGAGGATCTTCACAAGCATATCTTCCGTCAGCCCGTTCAGGGTAAAGATGATCGGAAGACGACCGATAAATTCCGGAATCATTCCAAATGCTCGGAGGTCATCTACAGTTACTTTCTCCAGCACATGCGGATCATCATCATATTTGTCCTTCAGATCTGCATAAAATCCAATAGATGCCTGTTTATTCAGTCTTTCTTTGATGATATTCTCAAGATCCGGGAACGCACCGCCACAGATAAACAGAATGTTCCTTGTATTTACGGTCACCATAGGTACCATGGCATTCTTGCTGGTAGCACCTACCGGAACCTCCACTTCACTTCCCTCCAGAAGTTTCAGAAGTCCCTGCTGGACAGCCTCTCCGCTGACATCTCTCTGGTTGGTATTCTTCTTCTTTGCGATCTTATCGATCTCATCGATGAAAATGATCCCGTGCTCTGCCTTCTCCACATCATTATCTGCAGCTGCAAGCAGCTTGGATACTACGCTCTCGATATCATCACCGATATAACCGGCCTCTGTAAGAGATGTGGCATCTGCAATGGCAAGCGGTACCTGAAGAAGCCTGGCAAGCATCTTTACCAGATAAGTCTTACCGCAGCCTGTCGGTCCGATCATCAGCATATTGGATTTCTCGATCTCAATATCATCCATGGTATCTGTGGCAACCCTCTTATAATGGTTGTATACGCCTACAGACATTACCTTCTTGGCATATTCCTGTCCGATCACATATTCATCCAGGGTTGCCTTGATCTTATGTGGTGCAGGAATATCTTTGAGATCGATCACAGGCTTCGGAGTCTCTGATTTTTTCTTGATCTTCTTCGCCTGGTTTCCGGGATTCTGGAAACTGCTGAGATCGATCATGCTCACATTCGGCATGTTAAAAAGATCGGAATAATTTCCATTATTCATCTGGGTATTCATAGTATCAAAGCTTTTTCTGCATGCAATCTGCACAGATATGTATATGATTGGGAAGGTCGATCATCTTCCCTGCCTGACTCTCCGGTCTGCGGCATAAAAAACAGAATTTCTCGTATTTCTGCTCCTGGTCATTGTCTTTATTATTATCAAACTGATCTGCCATAACATTTCCTTTCTGGTTTTTATTATGCATATTATAGCACATAATCCCGCTGTATAAAATTAAGTTTTTATAAACCGGGGAGCTGCATGTTCTTATGCAGCTCCCCGGTTTATAATGATCATCCTATATTTTCTTTTATTTATCAGAAGATGGTTTGCTTCCGAGAGTCACTTCAATCGTCTGTTCCTTGTACTCTCCACTGTTCGCCCTGGAGATCACCACTTCGATGTTTTCTCCTGCCTCATAATACTGCAGCTTATCAACAAGGTCATCCTTGCCGCTTACCTTCTGTCCATCCAGCTTCACAATGATATCGCCTTTTTTGATCCCGGCATTATCTGCTGCGCCGCCTTCCGTTACCTCAGTAATAAAAGCACCTGCCGGCATATTATACATCTGGATGGCTTCTGTTGTAAGATCGGCAGCCTTGACTCCCATATATCCTACCTTGGAAGAATCTTCTATCTTATCCCTGGTTTCACGGTTCATCAGTTCTTCCAGGATTGGCTCTGCCTTGGAGATCGGAATAGCATATCCCATGCCCTCCACCTGACTGTCTGCATACTTGGCCGCATTGATACCGATCACTTCACCGTTCATGTTCAGAAGTGCACCGCCACTGTTTCCAGGATTGATGGCTGCATCAGTCTGGATCAGTCCGCTGGCTTCTCCGTCCTCTGTACTGATGCTTCTGTTAAGGGCACTTACCCATCCGGAGGTAACTGACTGGCCATAGCCAAGTGCATTGCCAATGGCAACCACCTGCTCACCGACTACAAGATCGTCCGAGCTTCCCAGCTGCGCGATCTTGATCTCCTCCATGGTCTCATCCGGAATATCGGATTTCTCCACTGCACTACTGCCAGGTCATTCTCTTCATCGGTGCCTTTGATCTTGGCAGAAACTGCGTTATCCACGTCCACATCTCCATCGGAACCGAATCCGGTGCTGCCACTGCTTGCCATGGCCTGGGTTTCTTCTTCCGCTCCTACTACATCGCTGCCTGCAAAGCACACAGTAAGTGTAGTCGCTCCGGAAACTACATGGTTGTTAGTCGCAATGAGAAGCTCGCTGTCATTTTCTCCTACAATAATACCGGAGCCACTTCCTGCACTCTGATACTGCCTCGTTCCATATCCGAAAAAGCTTGGGATCTCCTGTACACTGACGGATGTAATGGCAACGATAGAAGACATGGTCGCCTGAGCTACACCAGCCACTGTACCACTCTCTGCCACAATATCCTTCACAGTGGAATCTGCAGAGCTGCTGCCAGTACTGTCCTCTGTTCCGGTAACCGTTTCTGTTTTCCCGATCGTTGTACTGCTGTCATTCCCTCTGTATTTATCTGCTGCAATGTTCACACCCTGAAAAACTGCTCCGGCCACCAGCCCAAAGATCACAGCCAGTGCCACCGCAGTGGCTGCTTTCTTTCCAAAGCTGTTGCTTCCTGAAAAATCCCTCTTTTTCCGCGGCTTTTTGGGCGGTATATTTCCACCGGCATAATTACCGGCCTGAGGCTGATGCACCTCATAATGTCCGTATTTCGTTTTCTCCTGCGAAACACCTTCACTCTGTCCGGCATCCGCATCACTGTTCTGTCCGCTCTCCTGCATCCTGCGTCCCTCAGAATAAGGATGCGTCAGCGGTTTCTGTTCTGCCGAAACATTCTCATCATCATCCGGCAAGCCTGTCCCCCATTTATTCTCTTCACTCATACCTCTGGTGCTCCCTTCTATGTTATCTGATGCATTTATCTGTTACTGCTCACTCCGTTCTCAGTAACATTTATTTTTCTTATAAAAGACAGTTTAACAGGGAATTGTGTTTAAACTGTGATATCTCTTTTAAAAAACCGTGACCTGCTCTTATTTGTTCTTTTTCCAATATTCCGGATTCATGGTGCAGGATCGGATCATTTTTTCAGGGAGCTTTTTGTATCGTTTTCCGAGAAAATATCCGGCGTATTTGGAAGTACTCTGCAAAAACAGTCCGGGAATCAGCCATACGTGGCCTGTTTTCAGAAGATATGCCATACTTTTTTTTACCAGCCGGATGCCCTCACCTTCGGAAGGCACTCCTTCAAAAACCTCCGGATGCTCCGCCTGGGAAACTCCCAGATCAAAATTCCTGTGGAACTGCTGCATACAGCTGTAATTGTGAGAATGATACACCCGTGCCTCTGATACATAGGCAACTCCATAGCCTTTTTTTACCATCCAGCCTGCATAGATCATATCTTCATTAAAAATAGCATGCTCCGGAAATCCACCAATCTCATCATAGATCCTGTGATCATAAGCAGCACAGACGTTGGAGCAGAAATATGTTTTAATTCCGTGGGTCTGTACATCTTTTTCCGTTTTCAGGCAGGACTGTTCCGGATAATTAAAGGAACGGGTATATTTTTCCAGAAATCTGCAGTCCTTTTTTGGAAGCTGGCGAGCGTAAGCGGCTCCTGCCTGTGGATTCTCTGCAAGGGCTCCTACCAGTGCTCCGATCAGTTCCCTGTCTGCCGGCATTGCATCCTGTGTCATAAATACAAGGATCTCCGCATCCGAAAGCTCCGCCGCCTGCCTTCTGGTACCACCATGGTCAAATTCTTCTTTTGTAAGATGCCGGACTTCCACAAGCGGATATTTCTGTTCCCAGATCTCTTTCCAGAATTTCTTTTCCGTATTCATGACAAGGATCTTGTTGATAGGATATGTCTGTGCGCTGAGTCTTTCCAGCAGTTTTTCAAATTCTTCTCCCGGATGATATGCCGGATGATCACGTCTGTTTTTAATGTTTTCATATTTGTCTCCTGTCCAGAAAGGACCACCCGTTACTGGATGGTCCCTTCTGCTGGTTGATCATTTTGATATTTTATTCATTCTCCGAATAATCTTCTCCGTCGGTATAATCGCTGTAATCCGTATCATAATCATCGGTATCCGTATCGGAATTATCTCCGGAATAATCCGTATCTGTGCTGTAATCGCCTCCGGAGTAATCGGCATCATAATCTGTGTCTGCGCTGTAATCAGCATCACCGCTTGTGTCCGTACTGCTGTAATCTGTGGATGTATCTCCCTGCCACGTGTACGAATCATCCGTTGTGTCATTTGGTGTATCTGTCACCGCAGGTGCAGTGTCCTGCACATCACCTCCGCCTGCGATATTTGTAATCTGGGCACTTCTGTTGAGCACGTCCTGCGTCGGAGTGTAACTGGCGTCTCCATACAGGAACTGATGTATCTTCAGAACATTGGATTCCAGTGTGGTAGGTACGATAACACTGCCCTTTACCTGGGCAAATTTGTAATCATTCGGGAAACCTGTAGTCTCATCAATGCTGTAACCGATCATAGCCGGGATCATCTTCAGGATCTCTGTCTTGGAAACGGAAGTTTTGACCATCGGGAAAACCTGATCCATAATATCAAAGATAGTAGAAAGACCTGCTTTTTTTGCCTTGTCCACGATCATCTGGATCACTCGTCTCTGTCTCTCGGTACGCCCCATATCAAGACTTGCGGTATAACGGATACGGCAGTAGGATGTAGCCTGCACGCCATTAAGATGATAGGTATCTACGATCGCTTCCTCATCCTCCGGCTTCGGATCCGGCAGTTCAACCGGTGTGTAGCTCTTTCCGGTTTCCTCTGATGTCTCCACACAGTAATTGTTCATATGAACGATCTCCGCATAGGAAAGAGGGATGTCCAGCCCTCCCAGGCAGTCTACCACAGTTACCAGTGCATTAAAGTCAATAGCAACATAATCGGTGATATTCAGATCCAGGTTGGTATTCAGCATGGAAACCGCATTGGTCGGTCCACCAAGTGCATATGCCGAATTGGCTTTGGAATAGGTATCATCCTTTACATTGAGAAGGGTATCTCTATAGACAGACACAAGTTTGACTGCCTTTGTATCATTGTTGATACTCGCAATGATGATGGTATCACTGTTCTCTGTGTTCAGCTTCTCATTCTTGCTTCTGTGGTCCAGTCCGAACAGTGCATAGGTGGTATATCCCGTCATCTGCGGTGCCTGATCATTAGTTACAATATCCTGGTCTGCAAGATCTGTTTCCTGGATGTCGATCTTATCCAGTTTGGCTGAGATCTGACCATAAACGAACAGACCTCCGATAAACAGGAGCAGTACAACGATTTCCAGGATAAATAAAATCTTCTTGCTTTTTTTCCGAGGTTTTGACATCTTTTCCTTTTCCCCTTTTTAGTATGCGTTCTTATTAATAAATCCTTTGAATATGGTAAGAAACATGATCTTTATATCAAATCCCACAGACCAGTTTTCGATATAATACAGATCACACTCTATCCTTTTTCTGATAGAAGTATCTCCACGATAGCCATTTACCTGTGCCCACCCGGTAAGACCCGGCCGCACCTGATGCTTGACCATATAACGTGGTATCTCCTCCCTAAACTTTTCTACAAAAAACGGCCGCTCCGGTCTTGGTCCCACAAGACTCATCTCACCCTTCAGAATGTTAAAAAGCTGTGGAGCTCATCCAGACTGGTATGACGCATAAATTTACCGATTCCGGTAACTCTTGGATCATTCTTTACTGTCCACGCCTTTTTTTCTTCTGATTCTTTCTGGATCTCCATGGAACGGAATTTATACATCCGGAAAGTCTGATTGTGAAGCCCGACACGTTCCTGCTTATAGATCAGCGGTCCCGGAGAGGTCAGCTTGATCAGCATACACAGCACCAGCATCACCGGTGAGGACACAATGATCGCAACGATCGCGCCAGCAATATCCATAGCTCTCTTGATCAGTGCATTAAACGTGTTGCTCAGGGGCACATACCGGATATTGATCACCGGAAGCCCGAGAATATCTTCTGTATATGGTTTGGTCGGAATAATATTATTATAGTCCGGAATAAATTTTGTGTGCACGCCGGATTTTTCACAGAGTGCAACGATCTCTTCCAGACGATAATACTCACTTAAGCCCAGGGTAATGGCTATCTCATCCAGACGACTGGATGGAAGGATGATCATCAGATTGGCGATTCGACCAATCACCTTAACGCCTTTATAAGTAGTGCCTGCCGGCACATTGTCATCCAGTATGCCCCTGATCACGTATCCCCATTGCGGATTCTGCAGGATCCTGTCTACATATTCCTCGGCAGCACGGCTGTATCCTACCAGCAGCACCTGTTTCTGGTTCATTCCTTTTTTGCGCATATCCCGGAGAATGTAAAATATGACCATACGCACAAACCATTCCAGGACGATATTGATCACACAGAAAGAAACCAGAGTAAGACGGGAATAGTCCAACTCTTTAAAATTGTAAAGTGCAAACATGATGATAAGGAGCCCTAACGCATTTGCCTTCACAATTCCGGCAAGTACGAGACGACGCCCCTGCATTCGCATCGGTGTATAAAGATCAAAGGCCTGATAAAGAAGTAAATATCCCGGAATAATGAATATCAGCATAAACATATATTCCTGGACGGTCTTGGACTGGACCGCCGAATGTTCAAAAATTCCCTGAAAACGGATCAGCCAGGCCAGGGCATAGGAGGCCGCGATCACAAATACATCGATCAGCATATGGAGACGACTGAAATTTTTCTGGTTATCTTTAATCAATTTCCGCCACCTCATTTAAGTTCATTGCTTTTATCTTATAATAGATGAAACTCAAAAGCAATAAAATCTTCCCTCCGAAATATAAAAATTCTGTGAAAATATGATGTCTTAACCGGCAAAACGCCTAAAAATGTTAATCCAGAGTTCAAACTGGAGCTGTATATAACGCGGAAGATTCCTCATGGAAAATCTGACTTTTTTGTTTTTGCGACTGATCTGAAAGCCGTTTTTGATGCCTGCAAGGTACTCACGTCCGAATCCCTTGGACGCAAAAAACAGGATCTTCGCACCGAATCCCACCAGAAAGAACGGAAGGTTCAGCACGATCTGGAGAAACGGCATATTCTTATAGATAAGATAAATATTGTTTCTGGAAGAATACCGGATCTTGAACTGATTATATCTGGAGCCGCTGGTGCCGCTTCCTACATGATAAACCTTCGCTTTGGGAGCATACCAGTTCTGGTAACCGCAGATCCTGGCACGATAACCGATGTCCAGATCCTCCAGATAAGCAAAATGCTCCTCATCAAAATCTCCGATCCTGTCAATAAATTTCTTCCGGTAGATCGCAGCTCCCGCACAGGTGGAAAAAATCTTCTGCTCTCGGTCATAATGGCTGATGTCCTTGCCTTTTCCCCTGGCAAAAGCCCAGCCAAGGGCACAGTAATAATTTCCGGCATCATCCATCTTGTCCCTGTCATGAAGCTGGATCATCTTTGCCTGACAGGAAAATGCCTTCTTATGTCTGCGCAGGGCAGCAACCATCTCCTCCAGGAAATCCGGTTCCGCTTCCGTATCATTGTTCAGAAGCAGCACATATGGGGAACGTGCCGCACGGATTCCTTCATTGACGGCTCTGCTGAAGCCGTAATTCTCCGGAAGCTGTATCATGTGTACCCATGGATATTCCGCTGAAACAAATGCACAGCTGCCATCAGTGGAACCATTGTCCACCAGTATAACCTCAAAATTACGGATAGTCTGTCTTTCAAGACTGGAAAGAACACCATCCAGATATGCCATTCCGTTAAAGTTTGGTATGACTACTGATACTTCCTGCATTGCTTTATCCCTTCTTCTTTCCCATTCCCGGAAGGGGCTTCAGGGAATAATTCCATTTGGTTAAAGAAAGATTTTTGTTATAGTATGGATCTCCTTTTTTCAGGATATCCAGCCAGTGACAGCGCATGTACTCGATCTCCGTCTGGAAACGGCGAACCTTTTCCTCGCTGTCCTCAGTGCCTCTTGACTTGGATTCGTAATGATAGAGCTTCACATACGGATCATAGACGATAAGATGGCCGTGGCTTCGCACCTTCAGGCAGAGATCCACATCATTAAACGCAACTGCAAGCTCTTCCGTAAAGCCTCCTGCCTCCAGAAAAACTTCCTTCTTCATCATCATACATGCTGCAGTCACACAGCTCATATCCTGCAAAAGAGAGGCCTTATGGAGATATCCGGTACGCTCCGCCGGCATATTCACAAACATATTCCCGGCAATTCCGCCCATTCCCACCACGCAGCCTGCATGCTGAATGGTGTTGTCCGGATAGATTAGCTTGACGCCGACTGCACCTGTTTCTTTACGCTGGCACACGCTTAGCATCTCTGACATCCAGTCCGGATCGATGACCTTAACGTCATTATTCAGAAAAAGCAGGTAATCTCCCTTGGCATGGCGCACCCCGAAATTGTTGATGGCAGAATAGTTGAAGCCTTTTTTCCAGCGGATCAGATGAACCTGGGATCCTCCGAAAGCTTTCTGTAATACCGGAAGATCTCCTCGGAACTGCTGTTATTCTCCACAATGATGATCTCGTAATTTTTGTAGGCAGTTTTTTCAAAAATGGATTCCACGCAGGCCTGAAGCGTTTCTTTCTCCTCACGGTTCGGAATGATAACAGAAACCAGAGGTTCTCCCTGCACCGGATACTTCACACGGTAAAATCCAAAATCCGGAGTATGCTCCACGGTTCCCGGAGTTCCGGTCCGTTTGAGATTCCCCTCAATGGCACGTCTGCCGGCTTCAAAAGCATACATCTTGCTTGCCGGATTATCTGCTGTGGAGGATTTGTGTGTCCTCCAGTGATAAAGGATCTCCGGTACATGGACCACTTCCCTTGCCTGCTCCACACAGCGGAAAATGAAATCATAATCCTGGGCGCCGTCAAATTCCCGACGGAATCCGCCCACCGTCTGCACTACTGAACGTCTTACCACCAGAAAATGGCAGATATAATTATTGGATCTTAAAAGATCCAGGTTAAAGTCCGGTTTCAGATGGGGCTGAAAATGTTCAGAAAGATCTGTCGTGACCTTATCCTCATCTGTATAGATCACATCCGCCTCCGGATGCTCCTCCAATGCCGCCGCGATCTCATACAATGCATTGGGGGCCAGCAGATCATCATGATCCAGAAGTGCGATAAAATCACCCTTTGCCATGGCAAAAGCCGCGTTTGTATTTTCTGCAATGCCAAGATTTTCTTTCAGATCCTGATAGCGGATCCTCCTGTCCATCTCTGCATAGGATTTCAGCACAGTCTGCATGTCCGGATCCTCCGGGCTTCCGTTTGCCAGACACAGCTCCCAGTTCTCATATGTCTGTGCAAGGAGAGAGTCCAGCATCTGTCTTAAAAAAACGCTCCGGTGTCAGATATGCAGGTACCACAATGCTGATCAGCGGCCCATCCGGAAATTTGCGTTTCCGCTGCTTCTCCAGTGTTTCCTCGTCAGGTCTGTATGCCTCATACCATGGTCCGTAGGGAACCTCTTCCGGTTCAAAACGCTCATGAAGCCGGATCCAGAACTCTTTCAGGCCATAATGCTTCAGGTATCTTAAGCCCTTCTGTACTGTATAGGGGGAAAGCTTCTTTATAAGTCTGTCCCATTGGATCTTTCCTGTAGAATCATCTTTACTCATATATTATCTCCGTATTACTCAGTTTGATGTTACTGTTCACTCCTTTCTCAGCAACACGCTTCGCGGAACATTTCCAGTGAACAGTAACAGTTTGATGAACATATTTTACCATTCCATCATTTTTTTTGCAAGGAAGAGAGGAAATGTGTTATACTAGGCTTACGTATGTATTGCTTACATAAGAATTATTTTTTATACAGGAGTACCATTTATCATGAAAAAATCAAGAATAACCACAGCGCTTCTGGCTATTGGGATCTCAGCTTCCATGGTGTTCCAGACTCCGGTTTTCGCCACAGAAGAAACCGCTGTTGCTGCATCCTCCGGTATTACCACCAACGGGATCAGCGGATGGCCTCAGGGGCCTGAGATCACTTCCGCATCTGCCGTGATCATGGAAGATACTTCCGATACGCTCCTCTATGCCAAGGATATGGACACCACGCTTTCTCCGGCAGGCGCAGTTAAGATCATGACCTGTCTTCTGGCACTGGAGAACAGCCAGCTTGACGATCAGGTTACCATGACCGAAACCGGTGTATCCGGTGTTACAGACGGAGGCGCTCATATTTCCTCACAGCTCGGAGAGGTATTTACCATGGAGCAGTGCCTTTACGCTCTGATGCTGGCCTCTGCCAATGACATTGCCCTCCAGATTGCAGAACAGATCGGTGGATCTGTAGATGCATTTGTCCAGAAAATGAACGACCGTGCCCGAGAACTTGGATGCACTAATACAGTATTTACCAATCCTACCGGTCTTCCGGATGACGCTCAGCATACCACAGCACATGATCTGGCTCTGATCATGCAGGCAGCTATCAGTAATGACAGCTTCCGCACCATCTCCGGAGCCACCTCCTATACGATCCCGGCTACCAATGTTTCCGGCGGTACCCGTAACCTGACAAGCTCTTTTACCATGACAGATCCTGCATCCGCTTCCTATTATGAAGGATGCATCGGCGGCCGCGAAAGTACCACCACTGCTTCCGGAAGCGTTCTTGTCACAGCTGCGCAGCGAAATGGTACTACTCTGATCGCTGTAGTCATGAACGGAGCTACCGGTCAGACAGCCAACGAAGCGATCTCACTTCTGGATTATGGTTTTTCCAATTTCCAGCTTCTGGATCTCAGCGAGGATGATTTTCACATTCTGTCCGGAGGCACTGTAATGGTTCCATCCGGTGCGACCGCAGACGACCTGACTACGGAAGATACGGAATCTGACGGTCAGATCTTACGCACCTATCCTTTGGCGGAACTCAGGTGGGAACTGCAGTAGTCGAGGATTCCTCCCAGGAAAGCTCCTCCGATGTACTGGAAAATGATGAAAACATGGATTCTGCAAAAGCTTATTCCGAATCCAGATCCCAGATCCCGTATTTTGCCATTGGCGGTGTGGGCATCCTGCTCCTTATCCTTCTGCTGTGGCGCATGATCCGGATCATCCGTTCCTGATCTTGATTCCCAAGCGGATATACTTCAGAATTAAAAAATCCCTCCTATGTACCGGTCATACCCGGATACATAGAAGGGGATTTTTCTGCCATCTCACCCATCGGGGGTGTCAGCCATAAAACGGAACTACCAGAAAGATATAGCATAAAAACGGGGAAGCAGCCAGAAGTGCTGTCAGGATCCGGTATATCCACATTCTGATATTTTCTTTTTTTACAAAACGCTCAAGCAGACGGTTCCAGCCGGCTGTCACAAAATACATAGCCGGATACAGTGCCGGCATGATATAACGTCCCTGTGCCTGGTTGTCACTATAATATACATAATACATAAACAGACCCACAGGGATCAGGATCAGAAGGATCAGCAACAGATGAAAGATTCCTTTTCTGTCCCATTTATCGTACACTGTTATCGTTTTTATCTTCAGCTTTTCACTTCCTGCTGCTTTTCGTTCTTTTACCACAGTACGTTTCTTCGGATAAAACATTCCCAGCATGGTCAAAATACCGATCCCACCCATTCCAAAGAACAGGAAATATGCCTTGCTCACACTATAAGGCATATAGATCTGCATCAGGCCAAAGGTTCCGATAAAGCTTACCAGAACTGTCAGCAGCCAGTTATGCTGCCAGCCGGGTCCTGATACAGAAGGATATCCTTCCATGACCAGTTCAGCTTCTCCGGTGTAGGGTATCTGGACGGCCTGTAATCAACAGCCGCATATTTTTCCGCACACTGTGCACAGGCCTTTCTTCCGATAAGATCTCCGTCATAGAGAACGGCATTTCGTATAAACCACCAGCCGCATAAAGCAAGGGTTACTGCCGCGATCACGATCCCTCTCCGGAACAGAAATGCAACTCTCTGTTTTACCGGCTCTTCCCTGCACAGAAGGACTGTCAGGCAGAAAAACAGGAAACTGCATAAGATCCATCCGTAGGCATTATAGTAGGACAGTGCACAGACTGCCATTCCAACAGCCAGAAGGATTGAATTTCTGAAGCTCCAGTCTCCCGCTTCCAGATAACAGGCCCAGGAATACAGGATCATCGCCATGGATAAAAGTGCCAGGGAATCCGTATTTACATAAGTTCCCAGAAACAATGCCTGCGGCATAAAGCCTGCCAGTGCGGCAAACAGCCATCTTCCCTCTTTCGGAAAGAGCTTTCCGGATGCTTTCACCACAAAATATACCGCTCCGGTCACAAAGAGCACATCTGCCATTCTCGCCGCATGGAGCAATCCGTCTGCAGATGCATGGAACAGACCTGCGATTCCCATAAATACAGCAGATACCATATAGGAAAGGATCGGATAATAAGCATAGGAAATCCCCCAGGTCGCATCACGGATGGTGGGTTCATCTCCAAGAGGCAGCTTTCCCGAATGTGCATGAAGATACTGCGCCACCATGTAGCGCATTTTTTCATCGGGGCCTGCCCCCAGCGGCTGCATGAACGCCCATGCAGTCAGGAGCAGAAATGCTGCCAGGACAAGAACTCCTGCCTGAACTCTCTCATCCTTCCAGATTTTTTTCTTTTCCAAAATATAACCTCCTATATCCGCTTCAGAGAGAAATCCTGGCTCTCCAGTGTAAGGTTCGGATTATAGTAAGGATCTCCGTCACGGAGGATCTCCGGCCAGTGCTTCTCAAAGGAAGCGATCTCACGGTTAAATCTTGCCACCTTTTCCGGTGTATCCTCAAGACCTCTGGATTTGGATTCATAGTGATAAAGCTCCGCATAAGGATTGTATACAACCAGATATCCGGCTTTTCCCAAACGGAGGCAGAAATCTATGTCATTAAAGGCAACCTGAAATTCCTCACTTAATCCGTGAACCTTATCAAAGGCCTCTCGCTTCACCATCATGCAGGCTGCTGTTACAGCGCTGTAATCCTGGGCACAGATGATCCTGTGGCAGTATCCGGTAGCGTCTCTCTTCTGCTGCACAAAGCAGTGTCCCGCAATGCCGCCGAAACCAACGACTACTCCTGCATGCTGCACGGTATCATCCTCATAATAGAGCCGCGCTCCTACAGCTCCCACATCCGGTCTCATACAGTATCCCAGAAGCTGCTCCAGACAGTCCGGGCTGATGATCTCCGTATCGTTGTTGAGAAGAAGCAGATAGTCACCCTTAGCATGAGCAGCTCCGAAATTATTGATGGCAGAATAGTTGAAAATACCATCCAGTACACCACATGGGCTTTCGGATTGGATGCTTCCAGCTCTTTATAGTAAGCAAAGGTCTCATCCTCCGTACTGTTGTTCTCCACAATCACATACTCATAATTGCGGTAAGTCGCCTTTTCTTCGATGGAATCAATGCATCTCTTCAGATCATCGATGTGATCCTTGTTGGGGATAATGATGGAGATCAGCGGTTTTTCCTCCCAGAGGAATTTTGTACGGTAAAGTCCAAGATATTCACCCTTTTCGATTTCCACCGGAACTCCGATCCTGTCATAATGAGCCTTGATGGCACGTGCTCCTGCATCAAAGGCATACATTTTGCTTTCCGGATTCTCTGCTGTGGAATCCTCATGGCATCTCCAGTGATAAAGGATCCTGGGGATATGATGGATCTGCTCTCTTCCCGCAGCTTCCACACAGCGGAATACAAAATCATAATCCTGTGCACCGTCAAATTCCTTTTTCAGCATTCCAATCTGATCCACGATCTCTTTTTTTACGACAAAAAGATGGCAGATGTAGTTTACTGTACACAAAAGATCAATATTGAAGTCCGGTTTGAAATGCGGCTGGAAGAATTTGTGCCCGTCCATGGACATCTTATCTTCATCGGAATACAGAACCTTAAGTTCCGGATCCTCATTCAGCGCTTTCACACACCGGAACAAGGCATCCGGCGTCAGCTCATCATCATGATCTGCAAACACGATAAAATCTCCTGTTGCCGCTTTCATGGCCGCATTGGTATTCTCTGCGATCTGAAGTGCCTGGTCGTTGCGGATCACGCGGATCCTGTCATCACTTTTTTCCAGCCTGTTAAGATAATCGGTAAGAGGAGAATCTGCTCCGCTTCCGTCAGAAAGACAGAGCTCCCAGTTCCCGTAGGTCTGGGCTTCTATGGAATCTACCAGCTGCTGGAGATATTTCTCCGGTGTTTTGTAAAGCGGGATCACAATACTGAATTTTGGATTCCTGGAAAATTTCGTTTTTCTTTCTTCTGCAAGCTCTGCCTTGTCCGGCAGATGCTTCACGATCCATTTGGAATAATCCACCGGACGGTTTTTACGGTCCAGCACCTTTCCGAATACCTTTCCGGTAAGGGCTGCTGCTCCGTGAAGCTTCATGTAACGGCTTCCCTTACGGAAATATACCGCAGCTTTCTCCGCAAGGCGCTTCTGTGGCTGCAGATGTACCAGACGAAGTGTCCGCACATTGCCTGCCTCAAATACAATGTAGAAGTCCTTCACACTGTCATAATGGAATTCAAAGAAAAAACCGCTCTTCTCATCGATCTCTGTTTCCTGGTACTGATTCTGTACATCCACACGTTTCAGTCTGGTGATCTCGCAGGGGATTTCATTCCGGCTGCGATCCTCCAGGCGTATGGTCAGGGGGCTGTTAAAGGCTGCCCACCCACGGACACGGCAGATTTTTTCCCCAACTTCCACCTCGATGCTCTCGATAAAATACTGCGGTTTTCCCTGTTTCCTGTAAAGCTGTGCTGCCGAAACAGAAAACCACCGGATACGTTTTTCACCCTTTACCGCATAAACAACAAGCTTCTTTTTGCCCTCCAGATCCGGCAGGCAGATTTCCATCTGTACACGTTCTCCGTTTACCAGATCCAGATCCTTAAAGCGCTCCAGGGCGCTGACACGCTCCTGGGCACTGATGGCTGCCGGAAGCTTTTCCCCGTCAAGAACGGCTTCCGGCTTATGATTCTTCGGCCAGATCCCCTGAAGGTGATACAGAGAACTGTCCTTCAGGTCAAACCTGTCCTTTTCTACTTCGTATAGCTCTCGCTGCATAACAATTCCTCCATTGCATCCTTTCCGGTATTTACTGTAAGGTAATGTTCCATAACCTTCTGATGTGCGGCCTCACCCATAGCTTTTCTGGCCTTCTCATCGGTTACCAGAGCTTCCAGGGCATTGACCCACTCTTCTTTTGTGGTGCACATCCAGCCATCTTTTCCGTTTTCGACCACGTATTCCATCTCACAGTTACGGCTCATGACACTTGGAACCTTTACAAGAGCAGCCTCTGTCCACTTGTTCTCGGATTTGCACCAATGGAACAGGCTGTTCTCCAGCGGCATCAGATTGATATCAAGTCCTGCGATCACGGCGGGCAGCTGTCTCCAGTCCATAAACGGAAGCTTCTCGATGCGGTTCTGCACCGGCTCCATTCCGGATTCATCCAGCACACCCACCAGCTTCAGGTAAACCTCCGGGTGGCGCTCCATCACCTCCAGAAGTGCTGCCTCCACCTGGGCAAAATCCTGGTCATGGGTTTTGGAACCACTTAAATATCCGATATAGATCCGGTCTTTAGCCTTGTCTGTCTGCTCCACAGCCTCGTGAGACAGGATCTCCATCTCCATACTCATACAGTTGCGGTTGATCACCACCGGTTTTCCCGGGAATTCTGCCCGGATCTCTCCTGCCAGCGTCTCCGTGGATGTAAAATATCCGTCGCAGAATCCCATACATCCGCGGATACGGTCTGTAGTTGTGCAGAAGTCACTGTACTCGCTTCCCTTCAGGAAATGAAGCCCGGAAATTTTTTCGTAATCAAATACCAGGTCATCCACATCATAGTAAACAGGGATTCCGGCTGCTTTCGCCCGGTTGGCAAGCATTTCTGCTTCCATCAGCTTGCTGCAGCGGTACATCACGATCGCTGTATATTCCTCGATCTTTTCCTGCTCTGCCTGATCCATCTGGATAAATTTCGATGCATAGCCTTTAAGGATCAGCTGCTCCCGGAAATGCTCCACACGATATCTGGATGCAAAGGAAATCTCCTCTCCTACAAAAAGAAGCCTGCGTTTTTCCACAGGGAGTTCACTTCCGCCGAGAGTTTTCCACAGAGAAATCATCTCTTCCACAATATTCTCCGGCTGCTCATCTTTCAGAACAAGGCCCCTGGCATATCGTTTCACACGTTCTACAGGTGCACCTACCGGAAGTACAGCTACCGGAAATCCCATGGAAATGATCTCCGAGGTTGTGTAGGAGAAGGTCTCCGGCCATACGGACGGGATCAGGAACATATCAATATCCTGCTCCAGGGTAAGTCTTGGGATCTCCTCTCTTGTATATCTTCCTGTCTGGGAAAATACCGGACTTTCGATCTCTTCATCGGAAGTACCGATCAGTCTCAGACGGATATTCAGTTCATTCTCTTCGATATATCCCGCAAGCGCCTTCACAACTTCCAGACCTTTTTTGTAGCAGAGTACGCCGATAAGACCAATGTTAAAGGTCTCTGTGGTCTTTTTGTTTTTTTTCACTGCCGGAAGGTAATGGGGTGCATGCGGGATCACATGGAGATTGTATACATCCGGATAAGCACGCTTGAACAGCCTTGCCGTATCATCGGAAAATGCACGGATCTCATCACAGTTTGACAGAAATTCCCGGAATTTTGTACGCCAGAGAGTTCCGGTTCCGTATTCTGTGCAGGCATTGCTGCGGTTATCCGGAATACATTTATCACAGACCTCACAGGATGGAACACCACAGTATTTTCCTTCTGCATCGATCAGATTCACTGCCGGACAAAGGGCAAAGAAATCATGAAGAAGCATAAGGAGCTTCGCCCCCTGCTCTCTCTTAAGACGCAGGATACGTTCCAGGGTTCCGTAAAGATTCTGATAAGTCACAAGCTCGTTGATCCAGATCTCATCCACACGCATCAGCTCACCAAGGGCAGTTTCCAGATCATTTGCAAAAAATTCCATCTCATACTGCTTATACTGATACGTAAAGTAAAAACGATTGCTTACGATATTATAGCGAATGGTCACAAAACGGTATCCTTCCCGCAGAGCCAGACGTCTTTTCTCCACAAGATAAGCCGTGGCACCACCGCCGAGATCATGGTCAAAGGCCACAATAGTAGGCACATCCAGCTTCCTGTTGAGAAGCTTCATTTCCACGTAAAGTCTTACCGGACGAAGCGGGTCTCTTCTGCAGTAATCCGCAGTATCCTTGTTGTAATCCGGATGCTTGCGGAGCAGCGCCTCACTGTGCTCTTTCAGGAGTCTCTGCTTTTCCTCAGACGGGAAACTTCCACCATGCTTGTGATATACAAACAGGTTATCCACATGCACGTTCTCATAGCCTGCAGCTATGGCACGCTGGCACCAGTCATTCTCCTCACCGTAGCCTTTTCCGAAATTCTCCTCATCCAGAAGGCCAACCTCCTGGATCGCTTTCAGGTTCATACCCATGCAGAACCCCACACCGGTAGGCATGACCGGATACTGCGGACGGATCATGCGGAATTCATCATCGATCTCCCACAGCGGCATTCCCTCAAACAGTTTGTTATCCCGGCAGAAATCCGGGAAGCTGCAGATGGTTCCGCAGGTGGTAAACGGTGTGGTGGTTGCAATATTTTCCTTTGCAAAGATCGGAAGCATCAGGCGCTCCAGCCACTCTTCCGGAACCTCCACATCTGTATTTACAAGGGCAACATGATTTTCCGCCATCTTTAATCCACGGTTTACAGACGGAAGGAAGCCCATATTGGTCTCATTATTAAGAAGCACCACATTGTCATGCTCTGCGGCATATTTTTCCAGATATTTTCCTACTTCAGGATCCGGGCTCTTATCATTTACGATGATCAGACGATATGGAACCTTTGTCTTTTCAATTCCGGAAAACAGAGCATCAAAATACTCCAGTCCGTTGTAAACCGGCACGATCACATCCACCTTCTGCTGATAGATCGACTGTGGATATGCCTTTCTCGCACTGCGTACATGACGCTGTTTGAAATGGCGGAGATTTCCGATACTCTTCGGATCTTCGATCGCGTATACCAGAAGTTCTTTCTGATCCTGGTTCCCGGGATCTTTCCGATAAGGAATCTTCCGGTATCCGCTGCGGTTCCGTATTCCAGGAAAACAGAAGTCTCTGCCGGCGCAAGAACCGTTGCCAGGAAAGAAAATCCGGCACTTTCCGCATCCGGATTTCCAATGGCATTGGCCACATCCGTACGGTAGATCGTAGTACAGGAAGCTCCTGAAGCTTCTGTGTTCCCTGATAAAATGCGATCCTTGGCTGTCCCATAGACGCAAATGTAGGATCAAAGGCCCAGCCAATGGCATTTAAGGTGCCATTCTCATAATGGAAGAAGTCAACACTGCCCATACAGGTAGGAGTTGTCTCCACCCCCATCACTGCTGCCGGCTCTGTATGATAACGGAGAACCTTTTTGACCAGTCTCTTTACCTGCGCTTTTTTGCCTGGATGACGAAGGGCTCTTCCTGCGCACGTGCTGCTTCCTCTGCAGCCTGCTTTGCGGCACGTTCAGCCTCTTTTCTGACACGCTCCTGTTCTCTTCGTACTTCACGCTCTTTTTCAAAGGCCAGAAGTTTTTCCACATCCGGAAGCTCAAGGCAGTCAAGTTTTCCCTCTATTACGATCCTGTCCACATTTTCCGGGTGTGTAACATCGATAAGATAAAAGCCATCGGTGGTAAAAAACGCAGTGGTACTGTTATCCACTTTCATATGGACACCCTGAGGCACAAGCTCCGCACTGCATCCGCAATCCAGACGCTCTATCCTCACTTTCAGGAAATGACCGTTTGCAGGATTCCAGCGGAGATTTCGTATTCCCTTGATACCGGAAAGCGCAAACTCTACCCGGAAACGGTTTCCGGAAAGTTTTCCCTCTGCATAAAGTGTATGCTCTTCACAGAATCCCTCACCAAGATCATAGTACATCTTGCTGTGCATCTGGTGCTTTTCTCTTTCTCTGTTCACCAGCTCTGTTACGGAAACCGGCACTTTTTTCTGTTCAAACGGGATCAGAGAACCACAGCCCACATACTCATAGACGAAATGCATGGTCCAATTCATAAATATCTCATAGTCTGTATAACTGATGTCAAACTCCGCCATCATCTCATCCTCATGGCATAACCGCGGCAGTTCAGAAATATGTGTATACAGTTCATGGATCAGGCGCCACATGATAAAATTCACAGGCACAGGGAAATCAAACATCCACTCATAATCTATGATCTGATTTTCCTTTTCTCCCATAAAGATGTTGCTGCAGATCAGATCCACATTGGCCGGGCAGACACATTCGTAATCATTTCTTCCCGGATGATCACCAAATACCTCGCGGAACTCTCCGGTCCTGTAATCTACAGCCTGACGAGCCCCGAAAAATTCCTGATAGAATTTTTTAAGAATGGCCTTGATCTCTTCAAGATCTTCTTTACGGGCAAGCTCTGCTATTTCCTGGTGAAGAGTTTTTCCGGTAAGGAGCGGATAAGAGATCTTTCCGTTTTCTGCCCTGCAGGGAAGATTCTTGTATTTATCGGATCCGGTACTCTCTGTTCCGGTTTTTTCCAGTTTTTCCACAAATTCCTCAGCCTGGGGCACCATAGCCTCTTTTTCCGCACGGACCTCTCCGTTCTCACGGACGATCCTGGTCAGAAGACGGAACTTTTCTTTTCGCTCCTGGTTCAGCTTCACATAAAGGATTTCCTCCGGGTCCCGGTTTTCGGTACGTCCTGCCTCCACAAGAAAAGAATTCACAAAGCTGTCCAGGATCTTCTCTTTTTCGAAGGCCTTTACGCCTTCACTTTCTGCAAAAAGATCTGCTGTCTTATCTGTGTATACAGGATAGCTTCTTCCGTAAGAATTGGTATAAAGACTCTCATCTGTAAAAATCTCTGTCGGAAATTTATAATCCGGATACGGGTAGTAAAAGCGCAGAAAAGGAAAGCCGCTGTTTTCCAGCAGCTCTCCCAGTTCATTCTTGGAAAAGGTGCGCACAGACTGATTTCCCGGATATCCGTTGATCCCGAAAAAATGAAGATCTGTGTGATCCTCCGGTGCTCCGGCAAAGTACTTCAGTCCCAGTCTGTTCTCAATGGCAATCAGAAGTCTTCCCTCAGGCTTCAGATAAGCGCCCATCCGCTGAAGAAATGTCTCGTAAGGAGTTTTTCCCTCGGTAAAGCTCATGGCATACTCAAGCACACCGTTTACTACCACATAGTCGAATTTTTCCGGAAAAGTCATGTCATTCAGGTTTCCAACCATGATCGTCAGATTTTCCTTATCCCTGTTTCTCGCATAATTGATATCTGCCCGACGTTTGGAAAGCTCCACGGAAGTCACATGACCGGCCTTGCGGCAAAGCATTCCGGTAATGGCTCCGCATCCGGCTCCGATCTCAAGAACGGAATCCGCCTTTTTCAGAGGGTACCAGTTTAAGATGTTCTCCCGCAGCCCTGAAAAATGGTAGACCATTGGAAAACTCACCTCTTCCTCCGGCAGGTCATCAAAAGATTTTCCTTCCTGCGCCATTTTCAGAAGTGTTTCCTCGATATCCCCATCGGAATAATGATCCTTCGCCGTATAATAATCTAAATTCAACTCCGCCATAGTCGTTCCTCCACTTATTTCACAGATACTTTGGAAAACAGATCAAAATATCCCACTGCTTTCTTATCTGTGATCACGGTCAGGTTACACACATCGTAAAGACGATGAAATACGGTAAAATCGCCGTCTTTATATCCGGTGCAGCCCAGACACAGCATATATTCCCCTGCCTCCAGAGGCATCACCTGTTTGAAGGTGATCTCACGGACATCGCCTGCTTTCTGCGGTTTCAGAGGCGTATGTTCATACATGGTATTGGTTCCTGTGATCTCGGTGCCTTTCAGATCTTTCAGGGTAAATGCAAAGATCGGATCGCTGACATCTGCCTGGAACTTCACTTTCATCTGAACGGAAAATTCCTTGCCTTTTTCGATCACATTGGTGATCATACCTGTATCATCCCGGATGCAAAATCTACGATCTCGCCAAGCTTGCTGCCGTATTCCAGGACCTTGGGATTCAGGTTCAGGCTGTCCTTCATAGCTTTTCCGCTTCCGGTATGTGCTTTCAGTGAAACGTCTGCTCCGGCTGCCTGGTTCTCCGTCGCCTGTCCCTCTTCTGCATCGTCTGTGTTTTCTTCCAGATCTGCATCGTCATACTGATTGACCAGTACACGACGGTAAAGATTGACCATCTCCTTAGCGCCACCCTCTGCAAGCTTCTCACCTTTGTTTAGAAGCACAACACGGTCACAGTATTTTCCGATACTGCTCAGGTCATGGCTTACAAACAGAATGGTCTTCCCCATTTCCTTAAACTCTTCGAACTTCCGGTAACATTTTGCCTGGAAAAATACATCTCCCACGGAAAGAGCCTCATCAACGATCAGGATCTCCGGATCGATATTGATAGCTACCGCAAAAGCCAGACGCACGAACATACCACTGGAGTATGTTTTTACCGGCTGATAGATAAAATCACCGATATCTGCAAAATCCAGAATAGACTGCAGCTTGGCATCGATCTCTTCCCTGGAAAAACCGATCATACTTCCGTTGAGATATACATTTTCAAGTCCGGAATATTCTCCGTTAAATCCGGCTCCCAGCTCCAGAAGAGCTGAGATCCTTCCGTTTACGGCTATTTCCCCGGCTGTGGGCGAAAGTACGCCGGTGATGATCTTCAGGATCGTGGATTTGCCGGAACCATTTGTTCCGATAATTCCCACTGTTTCTCCCTTATGCACCTGAAAGGATACATGGTTGAGCGCATAATGCTCTTTATATTTCTTTTTTCTGGATAATCCCAGGGACTCCTTAAGACGGTCCATAGGATTATCGTAAAGCTTGTACATCTTACTGACATCATTTACTGAAATCGCAATATCTTCTGCCATTTTCAACCTCACTTTTGTGTAAATCGTTCACTCTCACAATCTGCCGCCGTTCTGCTTTTTATCCGTACAGAGCAAATCCTCCATGGGAACTGTCCGGTCCGGATCAGACGGATATCCGCCATCCGCATTCAATTAAAGCACATCTGCAAAATGCGGCTTCAGACGTTTGAATATCACAGATCCCAGTCCGAAAAGCAGGATCGTAACTACCCAGAAATAGATCGTCCATGAAGCATGGTTCCAGATCCCGACATGACCAAGCATGGAATCACGGTAGCCCGTAACTACATAGTACATCGGATTCAGCTTAAACAGCTTGATCAGCCATGGATGTGAAGAAAGCATATTGATATCCCACATGATCGGTGTAAGCCATACACCCACCTGAAGAAAAATACTGATGATCTGGGTCAGATCACGGAAAAAAATGACGATCGCGCTTGTAGCATACACTAGTCCCAGCACAAAAAGGAAGGTGCAGACAGAGTAATAAATGATCTGCAGTGTATAAAGGCTTGGTGTATATCCGTAGCATGCACATAAGAGCAGTGCAAAGGCCACAAAGAAAACATGCACGAAAAGTGCGGAGATGATTTTTACGATGGGAAGGATGCTGATCTTGAATACAACCTTCTTCACAAGATAATTGTATTCGATCAGGCATTGGTTCCACCGTTTAATGCGTCCTGGAAGAAAAACCACGGTACGATACCGGATACCAGATAGAGTACAAAAGGATAATCCGATACCGTTCCGGCCTTCAGCCTACGGAAAATACAACCAGTAGAACCAGGATCGTTACGATAGGCTGGATAAATGCCCAGACAATACCAAGATAGGATCCTGCATATTTTGTTTTGAAATCATTTTTTGCAAGGCTTAAAACCAGCTTTCGATTCTGGTACAGCTCCGCCGGCAAAGCTAATATTTTCTTCATTCTGCAATTCCTTATCGATTCTTATATTCCTCGAAGCTTCCCCACTTCTGGTCCTTGTCGGAGAAAATAAGCTCCATGCCTTCCGGGATCGGCCACTCAACGTTAATGTCCTTGTCATTCCAGATCAGTCCGCCCTCATCGTTTGGATGATAGAAATCAGAACACTTGTAGGTGAACTCTGCATTCTCGGAAAGTACCAGGAAGCCATGAGCAAATCCCTTCGGGATAAAGAACTGTTTCTTGTTTTCTGCAGAAAGGACTACGCCATACCATTTTCCAAAGGTCTTGGAGCCTTCACGAAGGTCAACCGCAACATCAAACACTTCTCCGTTTACCACACGTACCAGCTTATCCTGAGGATAGCTGATCTGGAAATGAAGTCCGCGGAGAACACCGTAACGGGAGCTGGACTGATTGTCCTGAACGAATTCCACATCAATGCCTGCTTCCTTGAAATCGTTATAATTGTATGTTTCCATGAAATATCCTCTGGAATCACCAAATACAGTTGGCTCGATCACTTTCAATCCTTCAATATCTCCGCACTGTGTTACTTTTATTTTTCCCATTTTTTCTTTCTCCTTTTCTGTTTTGATTTATTTGTGATGTTTCTTTTCTTTTATTCTGAGAGCCGCAAGAAGGGCGATCAGGATCAGGATCATCGCTGCCATGATCATAAGAAGGATCTTACGCAGGGCAGGAATGCTCTTTTTTTCGCTGGAGTCCTCTCCGGCTGTACTCTTCTCTGTTGTTTTGCTGTTATCTTCCTCTGCTGTTTCTGTGGAAGCTTCCGCTTCGGAGCTGTCCGCTTCCTGGCTGTCTTCTGCTGCAGCGGTCGGTTCCGGTACCGGTGTATCAGTTGCCTGTGCAACACTTGCGGTACCGATCAGATAATCTCCGAAATAGTAACCGGTTTCTGTTTTCCCATTGGTATTCTCTGACTTCTCGGTAAGGGAATTCAGCTCCACCCCTTTTGGAAGGAATACATAGCCGCCATTTACTTCTGTTTTTGTGAAATTCTCAAATGCGTAATTAAACATAGCTGTACTGTCCATACAGGAATTGGAAAGCTCTGTTCCACGCATGGTCACTGCAATATATGTGGTATTATCTCTGGTCACTCCTGTGACAAGTGTATGCCCTGCCGCAACGGTAGTTCCGGTTTTTCCGCCAATGCAGCCTTCATAGTAAAATCCGCTTTCCGGTGCAAACATAGGATGATGGGTATGCAGGATCCTCTGCTGGCTGTTCATATTTGTAGGCTGAATGATATAGTCCGGTGTGCCCACAACCGTACGGAATGTTTCATTTTTCAGGCCTTCTCGGAAGATCAGCGCCATATCACGTGCTGAAGAATAATGATTATCATCCGGAAGTCCGCTGGAATTTGCAAAATGTGTATTGGTACATCCGATCTCACTGGCGCGCTGGTTCATCATATCGATAAATGCCTGCTCTGTGCCGCCGATATGCTCTGCGATCTGTGCCGCAACGTCATTGGCCGACTGGATGATCAGTGCATAAAGACACTCCTCCATAGTCAGGACTTCGCCCACCTTTGTGCCGATATTACTGGAATCTGCCGTAACATTACGCACTCCGGTCTCTGTAAAGGTCACCTTCTCATCCATGGTGGAGTTCTCCACTGCCACCAGCAAGGTCATGATCTTGGTAATGCTGGCCGGATATCTCTGTTCATCTCCGCCCTTGTTATAAAGAACAACTCCTGTGTCTGCATCCATCAGGATACCGGTATCTGAGGTAATATCCGGTCCTGCCGGCCATCCCTGGATCTGGTTGGTACTGATGTCATATTTCGCATTCAGATCCACTGCAGCCATGGTCTGTAACGGCAGCATCAGCGCCACACTGACTGCTGCGAAAACTGCCAGTAATTTTTTTA